>Ga0194130_10000037_pt1 | contig 245538 bp, 256 predicted proteins | sample TA2KigsurfametaG_FD_160084 | JGI IMG/M metagenome (GOLD analysis project Ga0194130, IMG submission 160084) | Freshwater microbial communities from Lake Tanganyika, Tanzania - TA2015050 Kigoma 12 surface | ecosystem: Environmental > Aquatic > Freshwater > Lake | place: Tanzania: Lake... | reverse complement strand
CGCCGGCGGGTGGCAGCGGCACGGGTGAGTGCCACCGGCTCACATCACCATTTCCATCTGCCGGTGTTCCGTAACGCACACCGTTGGTGCTGGACATCTCGGGCACGGTGCCCTACGTTTCCCTTTGGCACTCAGGCGGGGCGAGTGCCACGAGGATCGCCCCGCAGTCGCAGATATTCGACATGGAGGACAGATGAGCATCACGCCGCTTGGTGACCGCGTCATCGTGACCGCGGGCGAGTCCGAGGAAGTCACGGCCAGTGGAATCGTGCTCCCCGACACGGCCAAGGAGAAGCCGCAGCGCGGCACCGTGGTGGCCGTTGGTCCGGGTCGCGTCGTGGATGGTGAGCGCGTGGCGCCGGATGTCGAGGTGGGTGACGTGGTCATCTACTCGAAGTACGGCGGCACCGACCTGAACATCGATGGCGAGGACGTGGTCGTGCTGAGCGAGCACGACATCCTCGCGAAGCTCGACGCGCCCAAGAAGGCCGCGAAGGGCAAGAAGTAAGGCATCTCGGGAAACGCGAAAGGACGCTGAGAGAATGGCCAAGGAGATCAAGTTCCACGAGGATGCCCGGCGCTCGCTTGAGAGCGGCGTGAACATCCTCGCCGACGCCGTCAAGGTGACGCTCGGCCCGAAGGGTCGCTACGTCGTGATCGACAAGATGTTCGGCGCGCCGACCATCACGAACGATGGCGTGACCATCGCCCGCGAGATCGACATCGAGGACCCCTTCGAGAACCAGGGCGCCCAGCTGGTGCGCGAGGTGGCCACGGCCACCAACGACGTCGCCGGTGATGGCACCACCACCGCCACCCTTCTTGCCCAGGCCATCGTGCGCGAGGGCCTGAAGAACGTGGCCGCCGGCGCCAACCCCATGGGTCTCAAGCGCGGCATCGAGCAGGCCGTCGACACCGTGGTCGGCGAGATCCACAAGCAGAGTCGCGAGATCTCCAGCAAGGAGGAGATCGCCCGCGTCGCCACCATTTCCGCCCGTGATCGTGAGATCGGCGACGTGATCGCCGACGCCATCGAGAAGGTCGGCAAGGACGGCGTGGTGAACGTGGAGGAGGGCCAGACCTTCGGGATGGAGCTGGAGTTCACCGAGGGCATGCAGTTCGACCGCGGTTACATGTCGCCGTATATGGTCACCGACCAGGAGCGCATGGAGGCTGTGCTGGAGGACTGCTACGTGCTCGCGCACGGCGGCAAGATCCAGAACGTCAAGGACATCCTCCCGCTGCTTGAGAAGGTGATCCAGACCGGCAAGCCGCTCCTGATCATCGCCGAGGACGTCGAGGGCGAGGCGCTGGCCACCCTCATCGTCAACAAGCTGCGCGGCACCTTCACCGGCATCGCCGTGAAGGCGCCGGGCTTCGGTGACCGCCGCAAGCGCATGCTCGAGGACATCGCGATCCTCACCGGCGGCGAGCAGATCTCCGAGGAGATGGGCCTGAAGCTCGAGAACACCGAGCTCAGCCAGCTGGGCCGCGCCCGCAAGGTCGTGGTGAGCAAGGACGCCACCACCATCATCGACGGTGCCGGTGCCTCCGAGGAGATCAAGGGGCGGATCAAGCAGATCCGGGTGGAGATCGAGAACAGCGACTCCGACTTCGACCGCGAGAAGCTCCAGGAGCGGCTCGCCAAGATGGCCGGTGGCGTGGCGGTCGTGAAGGTCGGCGCCGCCACCGAGACCGAGATGAAGGAGAAGAAGCACCGCGTCGAGGACGCCCTGCAGGCCACCCGCGCCGCCCTCGAGGAGGGCATCGTGCCGGGCGGCGGAGTGGCGCTCGTCAACGCTGAGCCGGCCCTGGGCAAGGCGAAGTTGAAGGGAGACGAGGCCACGGGCATCGAGATCGTGCGCCGCGCGCTGGAGGAGCCGCTCCGCCAGCTGGCCGACAACGCCGGGCTCGAGGGCTCGATCGTGGTGGGCAGGGTGCGCGAGCTGCCCGCCGGCCAGGGGCTCAACGTGGACACCGGTGAGTACATCGACCTGGTCGACGCCGGCATCATCGACCCGGCCATGGTCACGCGCTCGGCGCTGCAGAACGCCGCGTCGATCGCGAAGAACATCATCACCACCGAGTGCGTCGTGGTCACCAAGCCCGACGACATGGGCCCGATGGGTGGCGCGGCGCCGAACATGGGCGGCATGGGCGCCATGGGCGGCATGATGTAGGACGAGCCACCGGGCTCAGTTGTTCCGCTTCACAGGGGGCGGGCCTTCGGGTCCGCCCCCTGCTGTTTTCGGGGGGTTATCCCCCGACGCGCCGCAGCGGGTGCCCGCGCCCGGGGCCAGGCTTGGCCCCGAAGGCCTCCCCGCGTCCCCTCGTTCGCATCATCGCGCTGCTCGCCATGCTGGCCGGCACGCGCCGCGGATCGGTGGTGTGCTGGGTGAGGGCGCAGGTGCGCACGGGCACTCCGGTGACGGTGCGCTACCGGGCGGTGGCGCGCCGGGCCGGCACGGTGAGCGTGCTCGGCACCGCGGTGGCGGGCAACGCCGCGCGGGTGAGCGACCGGTCGTCGCTGCCCGTGCTGGGCGTCAGCGGCTGATTCCGCGCCGCGGCGAGCGGGGTACGGCGCGCGCCGACGCCGCGCGGTCAATGGACCACGTGGCCAGGTGGCGCACCGCCACGATCACCGCCACGGTGGCGATGGACGGCCAGGTGGTGGCCACGGTGAGCATCAGCAGGCCCGCGGCCAGCCAGATGTCCAGGCCCAGGCCGGCGCCGGTGCGCCAGTGGCCGCGCGAGGCGCATACTGCCGCAGCCAGCACCCCGAGCGCCACCAGCACCGGCACGGCGCCGTAGGTAATGGCGTCGGACAGCCAGCCGTCCATGGCTAGTGGCGGGGTGTGGGCAGGGGCGGCATGTCCTCGCCGCGCTCGGCCAGCTCGGCCTTCTGCGACTCGATCTCCTTGGCGAGGAAGTAGTTGAGAAGGGTGCGGATTGCCGCGATGGCGGCGAGCTGGCCGATTTCGGTGAAGGTCGGCGCCACAGCGGTCTTCAGCACGTCGGCGGCCAGCTGGAATTCGAGGCCGAGCACCAGGTACGAGGCCAGCACCAGGCGCATGCGGGTGAACGACCCGGGCTCGGTGGGCCGCGTGAGGGCGCGCACCAGCAGCACGACTGCGATGACCACGCCAAGGGCGATGATCAGCGCGCCGAGGGATTCGATGACGAGGACGATCCAGTCGACTGCCTCGCGCACGGTGTCTTGCGCGGTTTCCACCGCTGGCGAGCCTAGCCCGCAGGTGGCGTAAGATCCTTGCCCGGCCTTTGGGAATCACCCCAAATGCATTAGGTTATTTTGGCATTTTCCGAACACGCATCTCACCACGCAGGAGAATCCAGCCGAATGAGCGACCACCACCGCGAGACCATCGCCCTCCACGGGGGGCAGGTGCCGGACCCGACCACCAACGCCCGGGCCGTGCCGATCTACCAGACGACCTCGTTCGTCTTCAACGACGCCCAACATGCCGCGAACCTGTTCGCGCTCGCCGAGCCGGGCAATATCTACACGCGCATCATGAACCCCACCTGGGACGTGCTGGAGCAGCGCGTGGCCCAGATGGAGGGCGGCATCGCCGCATGTGCGCTGGCGTCCGGCCAGGCGGCCGTGGCGTACTCGCTGATGAACGTGTGCCGCGCCGGTGACAACGTCATCGCCGAGCCGCAGCTGTACGGCGGCACCTACAACCTGTTCGCGCACACGCTGCCGCAGTTCGGCATCGAGGTGCGGTTCGCCGACCAGGACGACCCGTCGTCGGTGGCGCGCCTGGCCGACGAGAACACCCGCGCGGTGTTCGTGGAGTCGCTCGGCAACCCGAGCCTTGACGTGATCGACCTTCCGGCCTGGGCCGACGCCGCGCACGCCGCGGGCGTGCCGCTCATCGTGGACAACACGGTGGCCACGCCCATCCTGTGCCGTCCGTTCGAGCAGGGCGCCGACATCGTGGTGCATTCGCTCACGAAGTTCATCGGCGGCCACGGCACGTCGATCGGCGGCATCATCGTCGACAGCGGCAACTTCGACTGGGTTTCCAACGGCGACCGCTTCCCGGGCCTCACCAAGCCCGACCCCAGCTACCACGGGGTGGTATGGAGCGACGCACTGGGCCCCGCGGCCTACATCGGGCGCATTCGTACGGTGCTGCTGCGCAACATCGGCGCCGCGCTGTCGCCGTTCAACGCGTTCCTCATCCTGCAGGGCATCGAGACGCTGCACCTGCGCATGGAGCGCCATTGCAGCAACGCGCTGGCGATCGCCCAGCACCTCGAGGCGCACCCCGAGGTGGAGTGGGTCGACTACCCCGGCCTGCCATCGTCGAAGTACCACGAGCTCGCCAACGAGGTGCTGGACGGGGGCTACGGCGCCATCCTCACCTTCGGCATCCGCGGTGGCCGCGACGCCGGCCAGGCGTTCATCTCCAACCTGGAGCTGTTCAGCCACCTGGCCAATATCGGCGACGCCAAGTCGCTGGCCATCCACCCGGCCACCACCACGCACTCGCAGCTGAACGACGAGGAGCTGTCGCTCGCCGGCGTGACGCCCGAGATGGTGCGCCTGTCGGTGGGCATCGAGAACGTCGGGGACCTCATCTCGGACCTCGACCAGGCCATCGCCAAGGCGACGGCCGGGGTGGGGGCTCCCGCCTGACCACCAGCACTCCAGCCGGGGGGATCGGCCTCACCGAGACCCAGCGGGTCGTCCTGTTCACGCAGGACGACCCGCTCGTGCTGGAGTCGGGCGCCACGCTGTGCCCCGTCGAGGTGGCGTACGAGACCTACGGCACCCTCAACGCCGATCGCAGCAATGCGATCTACGTGTGCCACGCGCTCACGGGCGACGCCCACGCGGCGGGCCACCAGGGCGAGCCCGAGCGCCGCGGCTGGTGGGACAACATCATCGGCCCGGGGCGGCCGGTGGACACCGACCGCTTCTTCGTGGTCTGCTCAAACCTGCTGGGCGGGTGCCAGGGCACCACGGGGCCGTCGTCGGAGGACCCGGCGACGGGGCGGCCCTACGGGCTGTCATTCCCGCTGTTCACGGTGCGCGACCTGGTGGAGGTGCATCGGGCGCTGCTGGCGCACCTGGGCATCGAGCACCTGGCCGGCGCCATCGGCGGGTCGCTCGGCGGCATGCAGGTGCTGCAGTGGGTCATCGACCACCCGCACGAGATCAGTGCCGCGATGGTGATCTGCTCGTCGTCGCGCCTCTCGGCCCAGAACATCGCCTTCAGCGCGGTGGCCCGCGAGGCCATCATGCGCGACCCCGACTTCCAGGGCGGCGACTACTACGGCTCCGGGCGCGCGCCCGATACCGGGCTGTCGATCGCGCGGATGATGGCCCACATCACGTACCTGTCCGAGGAGTCCATGAGGGAGAAGTTCGGGCGCCGCCTGCAGCATGGCGATGCCCCGCGCTTCGACTTCTCGGTGGACTTCCAGGTGGAGTCGTACCTGCAGCACCAGGGCGAGTCGTTCCTCAAGCGCTTCGACGCGAACACCTACCTCTACATGACGAGGGTGATGGACTACTTCGACGCCTTTGCCGACCCCGCCGCGGTGGGCGCGTGCCTCGAGGGCACCTCCACGAAGTTCCTGGTCATCTCGTTCGACAGCGACTGGCGCTTCGACACCGACCACTCGCGCGAGATCGTGCGCCAGCTGCAGTCGTGGCGCGTGCCCGTGACCTCGCGCGAGATCGAGAGCCCCTGGGGCCACGACTCGTTCCTGCTTGAGATTCCCGAGTACCACCGCACGGTCGAGGCGTTCCTGGACCGCGCGGCAGACGACCTGGGTATCTAGAGGCGCCGGGTCGGTGACAGTCACCAGCCGGGCTTGGTGACAGTCACCCACTCCCCCTGGTGACTGTCACCGGTCCCGACCTCCTCGCGCGGATGGGGCGCCTTTCGGCCAGCGCGATCGCATCGGCGGTGCCGGCCTCAACGACTCGTCGGAATGCCCTCTGCGTGTCGCCAGCCCTCCCTCCCGGCCGCACGAAGAGCGGGGCAAGTCGACCGAGATCGAGTGTGCCGCTGGGGATCTTGCCGATCACCATTGCCGTGTAGCTGCTCCATGGCCAGTCCTCGGGTCGACGGACGAGCCCGGCGCGCACTGGGTTGAGCGCGACGTATCGCAGGGCAGCCACCATCTGGTCGTGCTCTGTGATCACCACGTGGTGGAAGCGCTCCCCGAAGAGGTGCCCCGATCGCTGGTGACGCTTGTTGTACGCGCGGGCATGGGCACCCAGGACGTCCCTCATGCCGGCGCTGATCGCATCGGGGTCACCGGTCACGACCAGGTGCACGTGGTTGCCCATCAGGCAGTAGGCGAGGGATGCCCACGCGTAGCGTTGGGTCGCCGAGCCGAGATAACGAAGAAAGCGGTTGCGGTCTGCATCGTCGTCGAAGATCGCTCGCTTGTTGGTCCCCCGGGTGGTGAGGTGGTACGTGGCTCCGGGCGGCATGTGACGGGCGGTGCGGGGCATGTGCGGCCTCCTGGTCGGTGTTGTACCGAGGCAATCGCAGACCGCCGCGCGTGGGTGTGACCGACCGTGCCAGCAGAGCGCCATCAGACGATCGGTGACAGTCACCGAGCGTGGCTGGTGACTGTCACCGATCGGGTAGGCGGTAGCCTCCGCAGGATGTCCCTTCGTCCCGACCTCGACGTGGTGGCCGCCATGGTGCACCGCGGCCGGCGCGTGCTCGACCTGGGCTGCGGCGACGGCGCGCTGCTCGCGTACCTCATCACCGAACAGGGGTGCGACGGCACCGGGGTGGAGATCTCCGACGAGGGGTTCCACGCCTGCGTGGCGCGCGGGGTGCCCGTGGTGGTGGCCGACATCGACCAGGGGCTGGGCGACGTGGACGACGACGCCTACGACGTGGTGATCCTCTCGCAGACCCTGCAGGCCACGCACCGCCCCGCGCTGGTGCTGCAGGAGATGATGCGCGTGGGCAAGGTCGGGATCGTGTCGTTCCCCAACTTCGGCCACTGGCGCCTCAGGTGGTCGCTGGCTGCCCGCGGCCGCATGCCGGCCAGCCCGTCGCTGCCCTACCACTGGTACGACACCCCCAACATCCACCTGTGCACCATCCGCGACTTCGAGGCCCTCATGGCACGTGAACAGCTGCGCACCATCCGTCGCGTGCTGCTCGACGAGCGCGGGCGCCCGGTGGACGACGCCCGCCGCCGCCGCCCCAACCTGCTCGCCGCGGGCGCCGTGTACATGGTGGGGCCCTCCACTCCGTGACCCTCGCCGCCCTCTCGGCGCTGATCATCATCGGGATCGGCGTGCTGCTCAGGCAGCTCGGCGTGATGAAGCGCGAGCACGCACCGGTCCTCGTGCAGGCCACGCTCTACGTCCTGCTGCCCGCCCTGGTGCTGGACATCATGATCGGCGCCAATCTCGACTGGGGCCTCATCCTGGTGCCCTTCGTGTCGTACGCGGTCACCGCCGTGATGACGCCCTTCGCGCTGATGTTCGCCCGCATGATGCGCCTGGGCCGGGCGGCCACCGGCGGGGTGATCCTCATGATCGCCGTGGCCAACACCGGGTTCTTTGGCCTGCCGCTCATCGCTGCATCGGGCGGGGAGTTCTCGCTCACCGTGGCCGTCATGTACGACGCCATCGGCACGGGAATCCTCATCTGGACCTTCAACCCCATCGTGGCCGCATGGTTCGGCCGCGGCGAGGTGGAGGACGCCATGTCCATCCGCCAGTCGCTCAAGGGCCTGCTGCTGCCGCCCATGTGGATGCTCATCACCGGGCTCGTGCTCAACCTCGTGGGAATCCACGAGCTCTGGAACTGGCTGCAGGTGCCGGTCGACTACCTTGCGGCCGCCTTGTTCCCGGTGGTCATGCTCTACGCCGGCCTCGTGCTCGACTGGTCGGGCATCAAGGACAACTGGCGCACGATCGCGGGCGTGTCGGTGCTGAAGTTGGCGCTCATGCCCGTGGCGGCGTTCGGCATCGCCTACCTGTTCGGCTTCCGCGGCAACCAGCTCGACACCCTCATCGTGCTGGGCGCCATGCCCAGCGGCATGATGGCCCTCGTCATGGGCGCGCACTACCGTCTGCCCGTCAACCTGCTCGCGGCGTGCGTGGCCGTCACCACGGTGCTCTCGCTCGTCACCATCCCGATCGTCACGGCGGTGATCACCTGACCCCTCAGCCATTCAGCCAGCGCCTTACCGCCAACGTTCAGGCCCGCCGCAGCCAGCTGGTGCTGGGGCTCGACCCCGACCCCGCCCGGGTGGACGGCGGCGCCCGTGGCGCCCGCGACTTCTGCCTGCGGGTGATCGAGCAGGCCGCGCCCCATTGCGTGGCGGCCAAGCCGCAGATGGCCTGCTTCGAGCGCTTCGGCGCCGAGGGGTGGCAGGCGTTCGAGGACGTGGCGCAGGCCGCCAGCGACGCCGGCCTGCTGGTGATCGCCGACGGCAAGCGCGGCGACGTGGACGCCACCGCGCGCCACTACGCCGCGGCGTTCCTGCGGCCTCCCGTGGACGCCCTCACCGTCAACCCCATGCTGGGCACCGACGCCGTGCAGCCATTCCTCGATGCCGCTGCAGCCAACGGCACAGGGCTGTTCGTGCTGGTGCGCACATCCAACCCCGGCGCCGCTGAGCTTGAGGACATCACCCTGGCCGATGGCCGTCCGTGGCATGAGGCCGTGGCCGACCGCGTGCGCGACTGGGGTGCGAGGGTGCCCCCGCGGGATGCCGGGCTGTCGTCGATCGGCGCCGTGGTGGGGGCCACGGTTCCTGAGCGCATCGATCGCCTTCGCGAGCTGATGCCCGACCAGCCCTTCCTGCTGCCCGGCGTGGGCGCGCAGGGGGGAGACCCCGCGCGCCTGGGCCCGGCGTTCGGCGGCCACATCGCCGGCGCGCTGGTGTCGGCCAGCCGCTCGGTGATCTACGCCGATGACCCCGCAGCTGCCGCCCGCGACCTTCGCGATGTGGTGTGGAGCGTCGGGGAGTCGGTGGGGGCGTAGCCCGGCGCGCGGGGCCGGGCCTACCCCAGGTGCAGGCTGGCCGCACGCACGAGGAGGTTGTTCATCACCGCGTACCAGACCTCATTGAGGGCGATCGTGGCGCCCGACTCCTCGCGCCCGGTGCCCTTGAGCGCCGTGTAGATGCCCTGCGACCAGTCGCGCTGCCACACCGGGTAGCTCATGTTCTGGCCGCTCCACTGCAGGAACGCCGTCCACTCGCGGATGAGTTCCTCGCCCGACTCCACGGCGTTGCGCAGCAGCGCGGGCTCGTAGGCCGCGCCGGCTTCCTCTCCAAGGCCGAAGCCCGTGAGCCCGTATGCGCTGCCGCTGGAGAGCGTGGTGCCCAGCACGTAGTAGGTGGTGGCGTAGGCCGACATGGTGATCGCCTCGCGCAGCGACCCGGCGCTCCCGGCCGCGGCCCCGGCCTCGTCCGACAGCGCCTCGAGCACCGGGTAGATGTCGGTGGCGTCCTGGGCCGCGCTATCGAGGCCCCCCGGCCCGGCCTGGGTCTCGTACAGGCGGCGGCTGTCGGCACCCGCGCGTGAGAGGAAGGTGCTGTAGCCGTCGAGGAACTCCGCGGCGGCGTGCTCTTCCACCTCGGTGCGCGATGCCGATGCCCTCACCATGGCCACCGCGTCGGGGCCGAAGCGCTCGATCGACACCCGCTGGTCCTCGGCCACGGCGGCGATGTCGGCCAGGCGCACGAGCCGCTCGGCCTCGTCGGGGATCGTCGGGGGCTTCTGCAGGGCGGCGTTCATCGACTGCAGCACGCCCTGGGCATACACCCCCCAGCCCATGGCTGACGGCAGCGACAGCCACTGCTCCACGCGCATGCCCGAGGGGTCGGACTGCGCGGCCACCAGGGCGTCGGCCTTGCCGAGCAGCGCCGCCACCTCGTCGGCCAGCGCCTGCCGCGTGGCCACGAAGCCCTTGTCGCGCGCCATCTGCGTGGTGCGCGCCCGCGCGCTGGTGCGCCCGATGCGGTAGGTGGCGTCCACCACCTGCCCGTAGGCCGCGCCCACCCTGCCGGCACGCAGCGCGGCGGCAGCGGCGTCGAGCTCTACGGCCACCGCGCTGCGCGTGGCCGCGGGGATGATCGCCAAGTTCCTGGCCAGGTCGGCCCGGGCGGCGGCGAGCGTGCGCCTGGTGGTGGTCACCGCCACCGCCGCGGACGCCGGCGCGAGCTCGGCCGGACGCGCCACCGGCGGCGCGATGGTCTTGCCGGTGAAGAGGGGATAGGCCTCGTTGATGTCACGCACCGTCCGCACGGTGACGCCCAGCGAGCGCCCGAGGGCGATGCTGTCGACGGGCGTGTTGATGGCCGCGTCGACCGACACCTCGGTGCCCACGGGGATGAGGAACAGCTCGTAGCCCTGGCGCGCCGCCGCGCGCAACTTCTGCGGCACCAGCCCCACCTTGCCTACCGTGCCGTCGGGCGCGATGGTGCCGGTTATCAGCACCTTGGGCCTCACGGCGTCGCCACGGATGGCGGCGATGGTGCCGAGCGTCAGCGCCGCTCCCCCCGACGGCCCGTCGATGGGCCCGGTGATCTCGTATCCGATGCTGAGTGTTGATGGATCGGCGCCGGTGAACAGCGTGGCCACCGTGGCCGCCGCGGCGGTGGACGCCTGCCACTGTGCGCCGGCGCCCTTCGCCTTGATGTCCTCGAGGTTCACCGAGAACGAGGGGTCGTCGGTGGCCCGCACCTGGATGCCCGCGGGCTCGATGCCGCTGGCGGGCGCGCCGCCGGAGCCTGTGCCGGCCCAGGGCACCGGGAAGGTGATGGATGTCGGGGGCACCTGCCACCAGGTCTGGGCCTCCTGGGCGCTCGACCCGCATCCCGATGCCATCAGCACCACCGCGGCGGCCGCGCCGATCACGGCGCCACCGGCCAGCGCGCATCGCGCGGTGAGGGAGAGGGGCATGGGCACGCGGTGAATCTACCTCGGGACCCGTGGCTACACTCGGCCGCGTGCGCTCACGCCGCGCCCTCCTCGTCGCCTCCACATGCCTGATCGCACCCGCGATGGTCGCCGCGGGGTGCGGATCGTCGGCGAGCACGTCCATCACCCCGCGCGAGATCACCTTCCCGGTGCTGTGGGCCGGAAGCAATGCAGACGGCACCCCCGGCGCCGGAATCGAGCCCGCCACCATCGCCGTGGGCACCGAGGGCGATTCCCAGTTCACGCTCGACCTCGACGACGTGCGCGCCAAGAAGGCGGGTCCGCAGTGGCTGGCGGCCACCGCCAGCGCCGCGGCGGTGGCAACCCTGCTCACAGGCGCCGACCAGTCGGCCGTGGACCTTCGCTACGGCATCACGGGTCCGATCGACGGGCCGTCGGGCGGGGCGGCGCTGACGGTGGGAACCATGGCCGCCATCACCGGCGACCCCGTGAAGCCCAAGGTGGCGATGACCGGCACCATCAGCCCCGACGGCACGGTGGGCACGGTGTCGCAGGTGCCCGCGAAGGTGCGCGCCGCCAAGAAGGCCGGGTATGAACTGGTGCTGGTGCCCTGGGGCAGCCGCAGGGGGTTCGACCCGCAGAGCGGCAGGGACGTGAGCCTTCCCGCCCTCGGCAGGTCGCTGGGCATCGAGGTGCGCGTGGTGCGCAGCATAGGGGAGGCCTACCGGGCCTTCACCGGCAGCACCATCGTCCCCCCGCCCAAGGCGAAGCCGGTCATCACCCCGCAGGCCCTGCAGGTGGCCCAGCGCACCACACGGCGGTCGGTGGCCGCGCTCAGTCGGGAGTTCGCTGCCGGCGGCAACCTGCTTTCGGTACAGGACCGCACCGCAATCGCCCCCGAGGTGCAGAGCGCACGCGCCGCGCTGGCCGCCGGGAAGTACGGGCTGGCCTACGGGCTCTCGGTGCACGCCACCTACGTGCTCAAGCGCGCTCTGGCCAAGGGGGCCAGCCGGGCGCTGGCGCGCATGAGGGGCGTGGCCGCCGCGCGCCAGGCGCTGCTGGATGAGTCGAAGACGCTGCTGGCCACGGCCGAGCGCGAGATGCAGGGGCAGTCCGACCCCACGGGCCTCACGCCCGGGCAGCAACTGGCGCTGCCCATGGCGCTTGGCTGGTACGCCTACTCGCAGGCGGTGCTCACGTCGTTCGTGAGGGAACTCGGCCCGGGCAGCACCTGGAACGGGCCCGAGCTCGAGCGCGTCGCCGCGGTGCTCGGCGACGTGGAGGCCTCGCTGCAGCGGTTCGGCCCCGATGCCGTCGCCATGGTCCGGGCCGCTCCCGGCGGGGGCACGGGCACCGATGCGTCGACTGCCGCGTTCCTGTCGGGCTACACCAACTTCCTCGTGCGGGCGGGCGATGCCAACCGCGACTACTACGTGACCGTCGCCTATGGATCGCTCGAGTTGAAGGGCAGCCCGAACGACATCGTGCCGGTGCTCAAGGCCATGTCCGACATCTCCAATGCGATTCCACCCGATGAGAACTCGGTGCAGGACGAGATCGTCCAGGCCGCGCACGCCACCACCTACAACGTGCTGGGCGCGTCGGTGGTGAGCGGCGCGAGCTTCGGCATGCAGGGCGCCGGCCTGGGTGAGGATCCCCCGGCGGTGCAGGCCCCCGCGCTGCTGGCGAGCTCCCTGCAGCAATCATCGGAGACCGTCTACTGGTGGGCGTCGCACCTGCAGCCCATGGGCGTCAACCTCAGCTACGCGCTGTGGCAGCGCCAGTGGGCCGACGCCCTCGTCGCGACCTACGCGGGCACGCCCACCGCCCCGGCCGCCGGAACCATCGCGCTGAACGAGCTCTGGTACGCCGCCGCCGGCGCGCTGATGGCGAACTCGGCCCAGGCCAACCTGACGGGGGAGTCCGGCGGATGACGACATCCGCGCACTGCGCGAGGGAAACCGCGGCTGGTAGCCTCGCCGACTGACCCCTCGCGACCGCCTTGCAGCCATCGCCTCGGTGCTCGCGCTGCCCGTACTCACGAGCGCGGCTCTCGCCCAGCCGGCCATCACCACGGTGGTGGCGGGAACCCTCACGGTGTGCACATACGGAGGTTTCCCTTCCACCTCGTACGCCCGAGCGGATGGCACATGGGCGGGGCTTGACGCGAACTTCGTCGGCCGCTTCGCCCGCTCGGCGGGCCTGTCGGTCACCCCGCGCATCGCGCAAGCGTTCGACGGCATCTGGATGCGCCCGGGCACCGGGGAGGGCGACATCGCCGCCGCGGGCATCACCGTCACCGACGACCGCCAGCAGCAGGCCGCGGGATCCACCCTCAGCGCGTCGCACCACGCGACCCTCCGGGCCCTCGTGGTGCGACGCGGCACCGTGCTCACCGGGGCGCGCGGGCTCGCAGGCAGGACGATCCTCGTCGGGAGGGGGACCATCGCCCAGGAGGATCTCCAGCGCCGGGTGCGCCGGGCAGGCCTCGCCGGCGTGCGCATTCGGTTCACCAACGGTCAGATCGCTGCACGGCAGGCCGTGCGATCGGGCCGCGCGTTCGCCTACGAGACCGACGACCTCAGCGCCGGGCATGCCGCGCGCGTCGACCCCCGGCTCGCCGTGGCATGGGTGCACCCCCGCATGGATGCCCGGGGCCGCGGAGTGCGTGAGGACCTCGCCTACGTGGTCGGTGATGGCAGCACCGGCCTGCTGCCGGCGCTGAACGCCTTCATCGCCGAACAGCGGGACGGATACGCCGGCTAGCGCGACCGGCCGGCTAGGCGGCCGGTCGCATGCGCAGCGCCGCGCGGCGGCCCTGCCAGCCGCACCAGAGCGCGAACAGCACCAGGGCGATCACCGAGCCGGTCCAGTGCAGGCCGGTCGTCACGCCCACCAGGCTGATGAGCCCCGCGATCACCGCGCCGAAGATGGTGGGCCCGAAGGGCAGCTTCCACACCGCGATGGTCACCAGCGTGGCAACCAGCCACGAGATCGGGCCGATGGCCCAGCCCCACGACTCGAAGAACTCATGCGACAGCGTGAAGCCGGTGGCCGCGCCCAGCACGGCGACCACGATCAGCTGCGACAGCGCGGCCCGCCACGTGATGCCCCAATCCACAGTGCGCGCGGTCAGCCCAGGAGATCGGGCAGGTAGGGGATGTTCCCCCGGGCGTCGCCCGGGGGAGCCCCCACCATGATGTTGGCGTCGATCTCGTCCACCTTGGCCTCGGGCGGCGCCTCGCCCCCGCTCAACTCGCGCACGGGCCCGCCATCGCCGGCGCGGGCGATCCACTGCTCGATGTAGTCGGCCTCGCCCGGGTACCCCAGCGCCCGGAAGGCATCGGCCGCCCTCTGCTGGTCCTCCATCCAGGCCAGGCGGCCGTCGGCCGCGGGCCCGGGGCCATGCGAGGTGGTGGCGGCGCGCACCATGGCCCCGGTGGGGTGGTACATCATCGCCTTCAGCATCAGCGCCCGCGGGTCGTGGTCGCAGGTGCTGCCCCACGCCCGCCAGAACGCGGCGGTCTCCTCCACGGTCCGGCGCAGGTCGGTGCCCTTGTTCGTGGGGTCCTGCCAGCGCAGGGCCATCAGGCGGCGCTCGTTCTCCTTGAGCACCGTGGTGGCGCCCAGGTCCGCGCCGTACGCGCGCGGCGGCAGCTCGCTCTGCAGCTCGATGGTGAGGCCGGGGCCGTAGCCGATGATCTTGCGTCCCTCGGTGCGCCAGCGCGGCGCGTTGCGGCCATAGGCGTACCGCAGCCGGGTGACCAGCCCGATCTCGGCCTCGCCCTCGGTGACCAGCACCTGGCGGATGAACAAGCCGGGCCAGGCGGCCTGCACCGGGCCGCGCGCCGGTACGACCAGCGCGTCGATCACGCGCACGGTGCCAGACGGGCCCTCGAGGTCGGTCTCCACCACCATGGTGCCCTCGCGGTGGCGGTGCGCCACGGTCGTGGAGTCGGGGAACACCAACTCCACGCCTCCGCCGCGCTGCTCGTCCACCAGGCCGCTGATGATGGTCGGCTGGTCAATCCGGGGTGCGACGAGCCAGCAGAGCCGCGCGTTTTCGTCGACCAGGCCCATGGCCCGGCCATCTGAGATCAGGAGCGGTTCACCCATGGCCCGGGCAGGCTAGCCGTTCCGCGCCCCCTACCATCGCGGCTATGGACATCGACATCACCTTCATCTCCGACCCGGGGTGCCCGTGGGGTTACTCGGCGTCCCCGTCGCTCGCCGTGCTGCAGTGGCGCTACGGACCGCGTCTTCGCTGGCGGCTGGTCACCATCGGCCTGGCCGAGGACGGCACGCTGTATGAGGAGCGCGGCTACACACCGGTGATGATGGCCGACCGGATGGAGATGTTCCGCCAGTTCGGGATGCCATTCACGCAGGGGCCCCGCGCGCGCCTCACGGGCACCGCCCGCGCCTGCCGTGCCCTGCAGGCTGTCCGCCTGGCGTCGCCCGGCGACGAGATCACCGCGTTCCGCGCGCTGCAGTTCGGGTGGTTCACGACGCGAATGCTCATGGACGAGGACGCCAACATCGCCGCGGCGCTCGGGCGCGTGCCGGGGCTGGACGTTCCGGCCGTGATGGCCACGATCGACACCGCCGAGGTGGAGGACGCCTACCAGGCCGACCGCGCCGAGGCGCGCGCCGCAGCCGGAAGCCCCACGGAGTTCCAGGCCAAGGCCGCCAACACCGATGGCGCCGTGCGCTACACCGCGCCCTCGCTCATCTTCCGCGCGGGCGACCGCACCCTCGAGGCCGGCGGGTTCCAGCCCATGGAGGCCTACGACGTGGTGGTGGCCAACCTCGACCCGACCGGATCGCGTCGCGGCGTGCCCGAGGAGCGCCCCGAGGACGTGCTCGCGGAGTTCCCGCTGGGCCTCACCACCCAGGAGGTGGCCGAGGTGATGCGCACGGACATCGAGCAGCCCATCGACCGCCGCGCTGCCGCCCAGATGCTCATCCGGGCCGTGGGCCGAGGTGCGGTTTCGGTCGAGCCCATCGGCGATGACGGGCTCTGGAGCGTCGTGACCTAGTCGCCGATGGCTAGCCGGATGTCCACGCGTCGTCCGGCACCGACTTCTCGCAATTCGGGAACTCGCCGGCAACGGCATCCACGGTGGTCGGCACTGCGCTGGTGTCCCCCTGAAGCCAGATCTTCCCGTTGCGGATGCGCTTGCTGCCATTGAGGCTCGTGCGCACCACCATCTCCACCGCGCATTCCCACTCGTGATCCGGGTGCTCGTCGTACCCCCGGTGCTCGAAGGTGGTGGTGAAGGTGCACGTGCCGGCCTGCCACCTGTTCAGCCTCACGATCCCCGCCTGGCCGCCGCGCTGGCACCGCATCGTCTTCCACGCGGGCACGAGCGGCACGACCGAAGGATTGGCCGCCCACTGGCTGCTGGTGCTGGCCACCTTCTCGAAGTCGGCCATCACCTTCTGGCGCACGGCCTGGCTGAACACCTGCTAGCAGCCGCCTGAGTAGTCGGTGGGAATCCATGTCTGCGCCTTCTTGCAGATCACATGGCGCGGCGCGGCACCTTCTGGTTCTCGGCGGCACCGACGACGGCCATGGGTGCGGTGAGGGAGGCCGCTGCCGCCAGCGCAGCCGCAGCAGCGAGGCGGGTCGTGCGGCGGCTGGGCATGGCTCAGCTCCCGGGTCGAGGGTGCTTGAAGTCAGCAAGCCTTGATGGGGCGCCACCCCGGCCGCGGGCGCGGTTGCGCGCCGTCTGGGGGTGGATGGCCGCGTGCCTCTCGGGCTATGGTGCGGTGCATGAGATTGCTCGCCGTGATCGCACTCGCGCTGGCGGTGGCGGTGCATCACGGGGGTCCGGTGCTGGGGCACGCCGGTCACGCTCAGGGCGCGCCCCATTGCGCGGCTGGCCCCTGCGCCCCCGACGCCGGAGTCGCGCACGGAGGCGACGACGGAGCGGGAGATCTCGGCCTGGTCGGTGCGTGCCTGGCGATCCTCGCGACGGCGGCCGCGGTCGCCGCGGGTCTCGGCAGGGGCCTCCGCATGCGGCTTCGCCTCGCGGGAATGCGCATTCGTCGCGACCGACGCATCCACATGCTGCGCCCTCCGGCCCACGGGCCACCACGCCCGCTGCGGCCCTGCGTGCTGCAGCAGTGACCTGACCGGCCCCCACGGGGCATGTCATGTCACGACCAGCGCAGGAGGATCGAGATGAGCAACAAGGGGATGGCCGTCATCGGCGCCGTGGTGGTGCTGATCGTGGGCGGCGCCATCGGCTGGACCATAGGTGCCAACACCGGGGGCGACCACATGATGGACGGCGACCCCGTGGCCATGATGGACGGGGTCAGCGAGACCCACCACGGCATGATGGCCATGGGCCAGAAGGAGTTTCTCGCCATGATGGTGGCCCACCACCAGATGGCCGTGGACATGGCCGAGGCGGAGATCGCCGCGGGCAAGGACGCCAAGGTACGGGCGCTCGCGCGCCGGGTGATCACGGCCCAGCAAGGTGAGATCGCCCAGATGCGCTCGTGGTACCGGGCCCTCTACGGCGAGGACGTGCCGGAGTACGACGCAGACGACCACGGCATGGCCGCGATGATGGGCATGGCGGGGATGACCGCCGAGGCCGTGAGCGGGGCCGCCAACCCCGCCCAGGCCTTCCTGCGCATGATGATCCCGCATCACGCAGGCGCGATCATGATGGCCGACATGGTGCTCAACGGCACGCCGAACGCCGACGTGAAGAAGTTGGCCGAGACGATCATCGCCGACCAGTCGGCGGAGATCGCCGAGATGCAGGAGATGCGCACCGCGTCGTAGGGCGCGGCGAACATGCCGGGCACGGGGCCGCCTCGCATGCCGGGGCGGCCCCGTGCCCGCTACTCCAGCGGGCTCAGGTGCTCGCGGCAGGCGGCCTCGTGGCCGTCGGTGCGAACGCCCTGCAGGCTCACCTCGGTGGGCCACGCGCCGGGGTCTGGCCCCTGGTCGTCGGCCGGCCGGGTGATCACCGCCTGCCAGCGGTCGGCCGAGCACGCCCAGCCATCTTCGGCGAAGTCGTTGAGGAGGTCGTGGAGGATGTCGGGCGGGCCGAGCAGCAGGTAGCTGCGGGGCGCCGGCGGATTGGCGGTCATCGCCCCTCATTCTGGTCGCCCGTGGGCCCGGTCGCACGGGCATCGGTGCCGCTAGGGTGCCGGGCCGTGACCGACGCCCGCCACAGGTCCTTCACCGGCGAGATCGCCATGATGTTCGAGGAGGACGACCGCTACCGCGGTCGGCTGCTGCTTATCACCCTCGACACCGACATCCCGCTCGAGCTCAACACCTTCGAGGTGGAGGGCGACCTGGCGGTGACGCTGTCGGGCGTGCTGGAAGAGGGGCAGACCGTGCGCATCGACTGCCGGGGCGACTGGGCCGAGGTGGTGTCGCCCGAGAGCATCGAGACCTCTGAGAAGACCGTGGCCAGGGTGCTGCACATCGAGGTGCTCGAGCCCGCGTGATCTCCGAGCGCGTCACCATCGGCGGCGACGGCCCGCCGCTGGCGGCCGAGATACTGCGTCCCGATGCCGGCACGCCGCTCGCCGGCGTGGTGGTATGCCACCCGCACCCGATGTACGGCGGCACGCGCGAGAGCCACCTGGTGCGCGCCCTGGGCCGGGCGATCGTGGCCGAGCGCTTGGCCGCGCTGGCGTTCGACTTCCGGGGCGCGGGGGAGAGCGCCGGCGAATCGGTGGCCGACCACACCGTGTGGATGGACGCCGTGCGGGCGCTCGACACGCTGGAGGACGCCCTGCCGCCCGGCACCCCGCTGGCCATCTGCGGCTACTCGTTCGGGGCCTGGGTGGCGCTGCACGTGGGCGCGATGGACCCGCGCGTGCGCGCCGTGGCGGCCGTGGCGCCGGGGGCGTCGCTGCCCGACGACATGGGCGAGCGCCCGGTGTGCGTGGCGCATCCCGAGCACGACCACATCACCCCGGTCGAGACCATCGCCGACTGGATGGCCTCGGTGGGCGGGGGCGAGCTGTCCGTGGTGCACGGCGCCGACCACTACCTGCAGGCCGAGGCCGGTGACGTCTCTCGCCAGATCGCGGGATTCCTGGCCCGCGCGATGGCCGGCTGGTCGCCGTTAGAGTCCGGCGCATGACGAACCCGAACCCGTACCAGCAGCCCACCGACCCGGCCAAGCGCAAGAGCGCCGTGATGACCGATGGCCCCGACCGCGCGCCGGCGCGCGCGATGCTCAAGGCCGTGGGATTCGACGACGAGGCGCTGGCCCGCCCGATCGTGGGCGTTCTCACCACGTGGATCGAGACCATGCCGTGCAACATCAACCAGCGCGACCTGGCGACGCACGTGAAGGTGGGCATCCAGAAGGCCGGCGGCACGCCCATGGAGGCCAACACCGTCGCCGTCAGCGACGGCGTGAGCATGGGCACCGAGGGCATGAAGTGCTCGCTCATCAGCCGCGAGGTCATCGCCGACTCGGTCGAGCTGGTGTGCCGCGGGCACTCGTTCGACGCCGTCGTGGTGGTGGTGGGCTGCGACAAGACCCTGCCGGGCGCTGTCATGGCGCTGGGCCGCCTGGGCATCCCCGGCATCGTGCTCTACAACGGCTCGATCGCGGCCGGCAGGTACCAGGGGCGCGACCTCACGGTGCAGGACGTCTTCGAGGGCGTGGGCGCGCACGCGGCCGGGAAGATCGATGACGACGAGCTGCTGGCCATCGAGAACGCCGCCTGCCCCGGCGCGGGCGCCTGCGGCGGCCAGTTCACGGCCAACACCATGGCCATGGTGTGCGAGTTCCTCGGCATCGCGCCGTGCGATCTCAACGGCATCCCCGCCACCGACCCCGCCAAGGACACGGCCGCGGAGGAGGCGGGCAAGATGATCATGCGCCTGGTGCGCGAAAACATCACGCCCGCGGACATCGTCGACCGCCGCGCCATCGCCAACGCCGTGGCATCGGTGGCCGCCAGCGGTGGCTCCACTAACGCCGTGATGCATATCCTCGCCATCGCGCGCGAGTTCGGCATCCCCTTCACCATCGACGAGTTCGACACCATCGCCGAGCGCACGCCGATCGTGGTGGACATCAAGCCGGGCGGCCGCTTCGTGGCCGTGGACCTGTTCAACGCAGGCGGCCCCGGGCTGGTGATGCGCGAACTGCTGAAGCACGGGAAGATCGACGGCAGCGCTCCCACCGTGGATGGCCGCACCCTGCAGCAGATCGCCGACGACGCCGTGGCGGCTCCGGGCCAGGAGGTGGTGGTGCCCATCGAGACGCCGCTGAAGGCCACCGGTGGCCTGGCGATCCTGCGCGGCAACCTCGCGCCCGAGGGCAGCGTGGTGAAGCTGGCCGGGCACGAGCGCCTGCTGCACCGCGGCCCCGCCCGCATCTTCGAGCGCGAGGAGGAGGCCTTCGCCGCCGTGAAGGCCGGCGGCATCAATCCCGGCGACGTCGTGGTGATCCGCTACGAGGGCCCCGCCGGCGGACCCGGCATGCGCGAGATGCTGCACGTGACCGCCGCCCTCGTGGGCGAGGGCCTCGGCGAGGAGGTGGCGCTGATCACCGACGGGCGCTTCAGCGGCGCCACCCACGGCCTCATGGTCGGGCACATCTCGCCCGAGGCCTACCGCGGAGGGCCCATCGCGGCGCTTCGCGAGGGCGACATCGTGGTGCTCGACGTCGGGAATCGCGAGCTCAACGTGGAGCTCGGCGATGAGGAGATCGCCGAGCGCATGAGCGGCTGGTCGCCGCCTGTGCCCAACTACACCAGCGGGGTGCTGGCCAAGTACGCCGCTCTGGTGCAGTCGGCCAGCGAGGGGGCCATCACCCGGCCCCAGCTGTAACGTCCGGCGGGCCTCCTGGGGGCGCCCCCCGGAGGCCTCGGCACGCCGGACCACGCTGGTATGGTCTGCCGTGCCGTGCCGTGCCGGGCGGCACGCTGGGGCGTAGCCAAGTGGTAAGGCAGCGGGTTTTGGTCCCGCGACCGGGGGTTCGAATCCTCCCGCCCCAACCAGGCAATAAAGGGTGAGAGCAACGAGTTGAGCGTCGGCGCCATCGTCCTTGCCGCGGGTCACGGAACCCGCATGAAGAGCCGCCTCCCGAAGGTGCTGCACCCCCTTGCGGGCCGGCCGATGATTCTCTGGGCGCTCGACGCCCTGGGCGGCATCGCCCCCGAGGGCGTGGTGGTGGTGCTCGGCCCCGAGGGCGACGAGGTTCGCCCAGCGCTCCCCCGGGGCATGCGCATCGGGCTGCAGGAGGTGCGCGATGGCACCGGCGGGGCCACGCGCATCGGCATCGCCGGGCTCGACCCGTCGGTGCAGACCGTCGTGGTGATGTGCGGCGACACCCCGCTGGTCGATCCCTCGCTCGTGGATGCCCTCGTGGCCGACCACGAGCGAAGCGGCCGCGCCGCCACCATGGTCACGGCCATCCTCGATGACGGCGGGGCGTATGGCCGGGTGATCCGCGACCACCGCGGGGTGTGCGTGGTGGAGGCCCGCGACGCCGACCACGACCAGCTGGCGGTGCGCGAGATCAACGCCGGGCTGTTCGCCTTCGACCGCGCGGCGCTGGCCACGGCCCTCGAGGGGCTCGGCACCGACAACGCCCCGGGCGAGCTCTACCTGCCTGACGTTCTGCCCATCATCCAGGGCGAGGCGGGCGCCCTCGTGGCGCCCGACGCCTCGGTGGTGCAGGGCATCAACACGCGTGCCGACCTGGCCGAGTGCGAGGCGGTCATCCAGCAGCGGCTGCGCCACGAGCTCATGATGAGTGGCGTCACCATGCCCGATCCCTCGCGCGTGCTCGTGGACGCCGGGGTCAGCGTGGGGCAGGACACCACGCTGTGGCCCGGCACGGTGCTGAAGGGCGCCACCGTCATCGGCGAGGGCTGCGAGATCGGCCCCGACGTGCTGGTGGCCGATTCGTCGGTGGGCGATGGCTCGGTGCTGGTGAGCGCCCACGTGCTGGCGTCCACGGTGGGGACGGGCTGCACCGTGGGCCCGTTCGCCTACCTGCGCCCGGGCGTGACCATGGAGGACGGCAGCAAGGCCGGCACCTATGTGGAGATGAAGAACACCCGCCTGGGCGAGAGGTCGAAGGTGCCGCACCTGTCGTACATGGGCGACGCCGACATCGGCGCCGACACCAACATCGGCGCGGGCAATATCACCGCCAACTACGACGGCTTCCGCAAGCACTCCACCACGGTGGGATCGGGCGTGAAGACCGGCAGCGACTGCGTACTGGTGGCGCCGGTGACCATCGGCGACAAGGCGATGACCGGGGCCGGCTCCATAATCACGGGCGACGTACCGGAGGGCGCGCTGGGAATCGCCCGCGCGCGGCAGGAGAACATCGAGGGCTTCACCGCGAAGGCCGAGGCGCGCGCCAGGCGCGCCACGGAGAACGACTCCGAGGCGGAGGACGCCTAGTGGGAACCAAGAGCATCGACCGCGACGACTCCAAGCGCCTCATGGTGTTCGCGGGCACGTCGAGCAAGCAGCTGGCCCGGAAGATCGCAGACCGCCTCGGCATCGAGCTCGGCGATGTGCGCGTCGAGCGCTTCAAGGACGGCGAGGTGTACGTGCGCTTCGACGAGAGCATCCGCGGAGCGGACATCTTCCTGGTGCAGTCCACGAGCACGCCGGTGAATGAGTCGCTCATGGAGCTGCTCATCATGATCAACGCCGCCAAGCTGGCGTCGGCGCACCGCATCACGGCGGTCATGCCCTGGTACGGCTACTCGCGGCAGGACAAGAAGAGCAGCCCGCGCGAGCCCATCACGGCGCGACTCGTGGCGCAGCTGCTGGAGGCCGCGGGGGTGGACCGCGTGCTCACCATGGACCTCCACGCGGGGCAGATCCAGGGCTTCTTCCAGATCCCGGTCGACCACATGACGGCCACGCCCATACTCGCCGACCACTTCAGCGAGCGGCAGTTCGCGGGCGACTTCGCCGAGGGCCTGGTGGTGGTGTCGCCCGACGCCGGCCGCGCCAAGCTGGCCAACCACTTCGCCGAGAAGCTCGGCGCCCGCCTTGCCGTGCTGGCCAAGCAGCGCCCCGAGCACAACGAGGCCGAGGTCACCTTCCTCATCGGTGACGTCGACGGCAAGGCCGCCCTGCTGATCGACGACATGATCGACACCGCGGGCACGCTGTGCGCCGGCGCCGCCGTGGTGAAGAAGGCCGGCGCCACAAAGGTGCTCGCCGCCGCCACGCACGGCATCTTCTCGGGAGCCGCCTACCAGCGGCTGTCCGACTCGGTGATCGAGGAGATCGTGGTCACCGACACCATCGACACCGAGCATGGCGCCGCGGGCGGCAAGATCCAGGTGCTATCCGTGGACCGCATCCTGGCCGACACCATCCACAACGTCTTCTGCGATGAGTCGGTGAGCGAGATCTTCGCGGGCGAGAACCAATTGTTCTGATTCCGCTCGGGGGTACCCGCGTGGCAGGGAGCCTTGCGCCGCGCGCCTTATCCTGACCGCATGAAGCGCACCACCCTCGTCGTCGGCGCCAGTGTCGCTGCTGCGGCCTGCGGCCTGCTTGCCGACGGCATGCTGGCCGTGACAGTGGGGCCGTTGGCCGCGCCGGTGCCGGCTGCACAGGCGCCGCCGGTGGCGACGCCGACGGGCTTCGCAGGGGCTGCGGGCAGCCCGGTGCAGCAGGGTTCGGCGAGGCGCGAGATCATCGTGCGGTTTGATCCCGGAACCCCGGCGGCCGAGCGGTCGGAGGCCATCCAGTCGGTGGACGCCCGGGCGCAGCGCGCGCTCACCGGGCTGCCGCGCACGCACGAGGTGACCCTTCCCGCCGATCAGTCGGTGGCGGGTGCGCTGGCCGAGCTGCGCGCGCGCCCGGATGTCGCCTGGGCGGTGCCCAACGGCCGCAGCCGGCTGCTGGCCACCCCGGACGATCCGCTCCTCGGGGGCCTCTGGGGCATTACCGATATCGGAGCGGCCACCGCGTGGGATGCCACCCAGGGGAGCGCGGACGTGCTGGTGGGCGTGGTGGACAGCGGAATCTCGCCCACGCACCCCGACCTCACCGGCAACCTGCGCGGCGACCTCGGTCGCAACTTCGTGCCGGAGGGCGGCCCGGTGGATGCCGCCGCTTGGGGAGACGAGGTGGGCCATGGAACCCACGTGGCCGGAACGATCGGCGCCGTGGGCAACAACGGCATCGGCGTGACGGGCGTGAACTGGCGCGTGGGCCTCATCCCCGTGCGCTCGTTCAACATGTGGGGCGCCGCCGATGACTCGTGGGTGGTGGACGGGCTCGCCTGGGCCGCCCAGCGCAGCCGCGTCGTGAACGCCTCATTCGAGTCGGGCAACGGCACGGCGATCGGCGCCGTCATCGCCCAGTACCCCAACACGCTGTTCATCGCGGCCGCGGGCAACAGCACCGAGAACGTTGATGCCACGCCGTCGTATCCCTGCGCGATCGACCGTCCCAACGTGATCTGCGTGGCCGCGCTCGACCGTGAAAAGGGCCTGGCGTCGTACTCCAACTTCGGGGCGCGGTCGGTGGACATCGGTGCGCCGGGGTCGGACGTCCCGAGCACCGACATGCCGATTAACGTGATCCGCGACGACTCGTCGGCGGCCGCGCTGGGAGGCTGGGCGCGCACGCCGTCCGCCTTCTGGCCCGCGGGCACGGCAGCCGACGGCACGTCCTACCGCATCACCTCGGGCACGCTCACCGGAGCGTCCTCGGCAGCGAGCCCCGGGGCCACGCTGAATTCCACCCCCCTGCCCGCCCTCAGCGGCACCGCCTGCCGGCTCTCCTACGACGCCGCCTTCGCACTGCCGGCGGGCGTCACCTTCCGGGCCGAGGCCAGCTCCGATGGCCTCACCTGGACGCTCCTTGACGCCGCCTACGGCAACGGCACGGACACCGGTGGCTTCTTCTATCCGTTCAGCGCGTCGATGCGGGCGTTTGACGGCCAGTCGTCGGTGCAGGTGCGGTTTGCCATCGCGCAGGGCGCAACCGTCACCTACGGGGCCTCGCGGTTCCTGGCGGTGTCGAAGCCCGTCGTCCAGTGCCTGGGAACCCAGCCGGCAGGCGGCACGTACCGCTCACGCAGCGGAACCTCGATGGCCACCCCGCAGGTAACCGGCGCGGCAGCCCTGCTGCTGGCAAGGAAGCCGGAGATGTCCGTGGCCGAGATCCGGTCGGCGCTGCTGGCCACCGCGCGGCCCACGGCCGCGCTGGGCGGGCGCACGGTCACGGGCGGTCGGCTCGACCTGGGGGCCGCCATGGCGCTGGTGAGCCCCGCCGTGACCGCCGCGGCCGAGGCCATCCCCCTGCGCGCCGGTGAGATCGCCCCGATGTCGCTGCGCATCAACAAGGGGAAGCCCCTGCGCCTGATGGCGACCAAGGGCACGGTGAAGGTGCCGCTGGGGTGCACCGGATCGGCGGCAACCACCTGCCGCATGAGCGTGACGCTGCGCCACGGGGTGAGGAAGGGCATGCCCCCCCGCACCACGTGGAGGGTGATGGCCGCGAAGACCGTGACGGTGGAGGCCGGTGCGAGGGTGACTGTCACCCTCGCCCTGAACTCCTACGGCAAGGGGTTGCTGGCGAAGGGGTCCCGGGTGGTGGCGCAGGTGCGCACCACGCCCGCGGCCGGGCTGGCAGGGAACACCCAATCGGTGAACGCCACCCTGGTGGCGGCCAAGGCGGTCAGCAGGGCGCGATGACCGGCATGCACGGATGATGTCCAGGGCCTCGCCCCCGCGCGTCGGGTGCCATGCGAGCGCACCGCGCACGACCCGGTCTGGCCGCCGGCTCCGGCACCGTGTCATACCCTATGCGCGATGGCCGTACGCTCGCCACGCCGTCGCCCGCCGCCCGTCGCCCTGTTCGCGCTGGGCACCGCCCTGGCCGGCACGCTCGGCGTGGTGGCTGCCGCCGTCGCGGGGGGCGCCGTCACCGGCGCCGAGCTGATGCCCGACCTGCGCCAGGAGCCGCCCTCGCAGGTGGCGGTGCGGCGCGACAACGGCAAGCCGGTGCTGGTGTTCCGCTCGGCTGTGGCCAACGTGGGGCAGGGTCCGCTGGTGGTGGTCGGCCGCCGCGCGCGCGGCCAGCGGCTGATGGATGTGAAGCAGGAGCTCCGGCGCGCCGACGGATCGGTGCTAGAGGTGCCCATCAGCGCGCGGCTGAGGTACCAGCCCGGCTGGCACCGCCACTGGCACCTGATCGGCTTCGAGCGCTTCGACCTTCGCGACCCGGCCACAGGGGCGCGCGTGGCGCTCTCGAACAAGGTGGGCTTCTGCCTGGGCGGTCGCTACCAGGTGGTCCCCGAGGTGCCCGGCACCCCGGCCTCGCCGGCCATCAACCACCATTGCGGCCGCGACCTGCCGGGCCTCATGCGCATGCGCATGGGCATCGACGTGGGGTATGCGGACGACTACGCGGCGTTCGTGGAGTTCCAGTACGTCGACCTCACCGGGGTGCGGCCCGGGCGGTACCTGCTGGCGCACCAGGCCGACCCCGACGGCCATCTGCAGGTGGGCGACCGCACCGACGACACCGCGTACGCGCTGATCGACCTCACCGCACCCGCCCGGCGGGGAGGCCTGCCGGGCGTCGCCGTGGTGGCGACTTCCGTGGGAACGCCCCCCGTGGCGCCCGCTTCGTGAGCGCTTTGTAAGCATTCCGCCTGCCCCCGATAAGGAGGTGCGGGCAGCCCTCCCGAAAGGCCGTCACAGGCGGGAGGATCGGGGTGTGAGGACCTCCTTGGCAGCCCCGCTTGCCGCCACGGCGCTTGCCGCCCTGGCCATCGGCGCACCCGCCGCGATGGCGGGCACCTCGGGCGCCGCCTGCAGCACGTCGGGCATGAGCTACGGATCGGCCACCGACGCCGTCAACTTCAGCTGGTCGCTCGGCACGACCCTGCTGCAGAACGGCACGGCCCGCGTGCAGGTGATGCCGGTGGGCGGCAGCACCTTCACCACGCTGTCCACGGCCACGGTGCGCACGTCCGGCGCGCGCGCGACCACCGCGAGCGTGGCCACGCCCAGCTACCTCTCGGCGGGCCAGTACGTGTGGCGCGTGCAGGTGACCGAGTGGGACGGCACCACGTTCTCGTGCAACGGGCCGTCGTTCGACGTGACCCGCCTGCCCGCCCCGTCGCTGTCGTTCACGGGGTGGGGCATCACCGCCGACGGCTGGCGCATTCCCACGTCGGGCCAGTCGGTGAACGTCTTCCCGGCAGCGGGCGATACCGCGCTGGCCACCCCGATGGTGCGCTTCCAGTACGTGGGCGGCAGCTGGAGCACCTATCGCACGGCGCCCGCGGCCATTCCCTCGAGCGACATCGTGGCCATCCGGGCCTACCGCCGGGCGCCCAACTTCATGAGCGGCACCACCGCCACCGTCACCGTCCGCAAGGACACCCTGGCCCCCGACACGCCTCGCCCCGCCGCGCGGAGCGTGGAGGTGGGCCCCTCGGGTGCGGGGGTCGGGTTCGCGCCCTCGGCCGACTCGGGATCGGGCACGGGCTACTACGAGTCGCTGGTGGTCAACCCCGACGGCGAGTGGGGTGGCTGGACCACCGTGTCGGGGTTCACGGCGCGCGCGCAGGCGGGCACCGAGGGCGGCGCCCTCTTGCTGCGGGCGTGCGACCGGGTGGGCAACTGCTCCGTTCCCGCCGAGATCGCCCTCACCGAGGCGGAGCAGGCCGTTCCGGCCCCGAGGCGTCCCGGGGCGCCTGTGGGCGTGCCCGGCCTCGATGGCGAGGTGCCGGCGGACGATGGCGAGGGCGCGGATGGCGCCACCGGCGCCCGGCGCAGCGCGCGCGGGGCCGCATCGGCTCGCACGACGGGCGTCCCGCGCATCTCGGCGCTCGTGCCCGGCTCGCCGCGCGGCGGGGCGGCGCGGGTGAGCGTGGAGCTCAACCGGCCGGCGGAGGTCACCTTCGCGATCGGCGGCGCCACCATCGCGCGCGCGTGGCTGGGCACCGGCCGCACGGAGGTGCGCCTGCCCGCGCAGCCCAGGGCGCAGCGCGCACTGGTGACCGCCCGCCCGCACGCGGGGGCGGCGGCCGGCGAGGCCGTGAGCGCCACGGTGTCGCTGCCGGCAGGTGGCCGCAAGGCATCGATGGCCGTCGGCACCACGCGGATGCGCGCCGGCGCCACCGCCGTGCTCTACGACATGGACGACGCCGTGCGCGAGGTGGTGCAGCCCCTCGATGGCGCCGCCGGCCTCACGCACGCCCGCGGCGCGCTGCGGCAGGAGCCGTCCACCAGCGGGCTCTTCGCCGCGAACGATGACGACGCACGCATGGGCAAGGTGACCGAGGAGGACCTGCGCGGACTCACGGCCCAGGAGATCGCCGATGTGCTGCGCGAGGAGATTGCGGCGTCCGACAGCCACCTGGTGGCCTTCGACGAGGTCACTTCGTACGAGGCCGATCCGCGCTCGCCGCTGGTCAGGAACGGCCGCATCCCGGCGCCCGACCCCACCTCGCCCGGCGCGCAGCTGGCGCAGGCGCTGATCTCGCTCGACACCCCGTCGCCCTACGGCGGCACGTGGGCCAGCAGGGTGCACGTGTACATCGCGCCGGCGGTCACCTCGGCCATGGCCGCCGGCCGCGGCCCCGACCGCAACCTGGGGCGTGACGGCAAGGCGCGCTTTCGTACCTACCGCACCGTGATGACTGGGCTTGCCCGTGCCGGCGCGGTGTGGATCGAGGCCTACCACGGTCGCACCAGCCCGCTGACCTCACTCACCGTCACCGAGTGGCGCACCGCGCCCGCGGCCTTCACCGCCGAGTACCGGCGGGCCGGCGGCGACCCCTCGAAGCTCCACCTGCTGATCACCGGCGCTGACGCCTACCCGGCGGGCGCCCTCCCGCCGTCGTGCATCACCCCGATGCAGTGCCAGTGGTCGCTGGCCGGGTCCACCGCCGCAGGCCGCGCGATGCTGGCCAATGGGGTGGGCGCCTACCGCCTGGGTGCGCACGCCCGCGCGTGGCTGGCCGAGTGGCAGCAGCGCATGCCCTAATCTGAGGGAGTGCTCGACCGCTTAGCGCGCGTATCGCACGCGCACCCCGTCCGGATCATCATCGCGTCGTTGCTGGTCGCGGCGGCGGCTCTCGCCATCGGCTTCACGCTCATCGGGAACCTCTCGGCAAGCGGCTTCAACGACCCGGCCTCCGCATCGGTGCTGGCGCAGGAGGAGATCGTCGGCGCCACGGGGGCGTCGGCGGTGCCCTCGTTGGTGGCCATCGTCGACCCCGGGGCGCCCATCGCGTCGCCCGAGGGGCAGGCCGCGGTCAACCGCGTGGCCACGGTGATGAAGGACGACCCCGACGTGGCGCAGGTGGCCGGGCCGTCGTCTCAGTCACCCGACCTCACGTCGAAGGACGGCTCCAAGGCTGCCGTGCTCGCCTACTTCGGCGACATCGACGAGGACGAGAGCCAGGCGGCCGCGCGCCGCCTGGACGATGAGCTCAGCACGGTGCCGGGGGTCACCGTCGGCGGGGCGTGGACCGCCGCGGCCGAGACCAGCAGCATCGTGGGCGAGGACCTCCTTCGCGCCGAGCTCATCGCGTTCCCGCTGCTCTTCCTCGTGTCGCTCTGGGTTTTCCGGGGGCTTGTGGCCGCCCTGCTGCCACCGCTCATGGGCGCCCTGGTGATCTTCGGCGGGTTCTTCTTCCTCGGCGCGGGCAACGAGGTGTTCGGGCTGTCGGTGTACGCGCTCAACCTGGTCACCGGCCTCGGGCTGGGCCTGGCCATCGACTACAGCCTGCTCATAGTGTCGCGCTACCGCGAGGAGATCGCGGCGCATGGCGCCACGCCCCAGGCGCTCGCCAACACCGTGCGAACGGCGGGCAAGAGCGTCCTCTACAGCGCCCTCACGGTGGGGGCCGCACTGGCGGCGCTCATGATCTTCCCGCAGAACTTCCTCTTCTCGATGGGATTCGGAGGGATGGTGGTGGCCCTGGTGGCAGCACTGGTGGCCGTGGGCGTGCTGCCGGCCGTCATGGCGCTGCTCGGCGTGCGCATCAACGCGCTCGCCCCGCGTCGGTGGCGCGAGCGCAGCGTGGCGGCCGACCGGGTGGAGCAGTCGGGCGGCTGGTACCGCCTCTCGCACTTCGTGATGCGCCGGCCGGTGATCGTGGCGCTGGCAAGCGGCGCCTTCATGGTGATGCTGGCGCTGCCGGCCCTCGGCGTGAAGTTCACCACCACCGACTCCAGCGTGCTGCCCCAGAGCGCGAGCGCCCGCCAGGTGGACCAGATGCTCACCCAGGAGTTCCCGGGTGGCGACAGCACGCCGATCTTCCTCTCGGCACGCGCCGGCAACACTCCGCAGGCGTCGCGGAAGCTGCTCGAGGTCACCCGCGAGATCCACGCCATGCCGGCCACCAAGAGCGTGAGCCCGCCGCGCTTCGTGGGCGACCGCACCTGGCAGATCGACGCCACATCGAAGTACCGCGCGCTCGACGATCGCACCATTGGCCTGGTGCAGGACATCCAGGCGATCGACGATCCCTACCCGACCAAGGTGGGCGGGTTCACCGCGCTATTCGTCGACCAGCGCGGCAGCCTGGCCGCGCACCTGCCGTGGGCGGCGCTGATCATCGTGGCGGTCACCATCGTGGCGCTGTTCCTGATGACCGGCTCGGTGGTGCTGCCCATCAAGGCCGTGATCATGAACGTGCTCACGCTGGGCGCCACCCTGGGCGTGCTGGTGCTCATCTTCCAGGACGGCAACCTCGAGGGCCTCCTGCAGTACGACAGCCAGGGGGCGGTGGACCTCACGCAGCCCATCCTCATCGGCGCGCTGGCCTTCGGGTTGTCCACCGACTACGCGGTGTTCCTGCTCTCGCGCATCAAGGAGCTACGCGATAGCGGCGGAGGGGAGCGCGAATCGGTGGCGCTGGGCCTGCAGCGCACCGGGCGGGTGGTCACGGCCGCGGCGCTGCTGTTCTGCATCGCCATGGGGGCCTTCGCCACGTCGCGCATCGTCATCATCAAGGAGCTCGGAATCGGCACGGCGGTGGCGGTGGCGCTCGATGCCACCATCGTGCGGGCGCTGCTGGTGCCCTCCCTCATGGCCCTGCTCGGCAGGTGGAACTGGTGGGCGCCGGGCCCGCTTCGCCGCCTGCATGCCCGCATCGGGGTGAGAGAGGGCGGCTAAGTCGCTATTGTCACGCGTCGGTCCGGACCAGACGTCGGAGGATTCACCCAGATGGCGCAGCATGTTCCCCTTTCCGTCAGCACGCGCGAGGCGCGGGGTACCGCCCAGAACCAGCGCCTGCGCAGGGCGGGCCGGGTGCCTGGCGTGCTGTACCAGCCCGGCGGTGACTCCCTGTCGTTCGACGCCGACGAGTACGAGGTGCGCCGGCTGATCCGCCGCGGCGGCATCCGGTCGGCCGTGGTGGACCTCACCGTCGACTCCGACTCCCCGCGTACCGTGCTGTTCAAGATGTGGGACAGGGATCCCGTGCGCGACCAGATCATCCACCTCGACCTGCAGGAAGTTGACCTCACCGTCGAGGTGGAGGCCGACGTTCCGGTGATCCTCGTGGGCACGCCCCGGGGCGTGCGCGAGGGCGGCATCCTCGACCAGACCGCCCTCACCGTGCGCGTACGCGCCCTGCCAGACGCCCTGCCGCGCTCCATCGAGTTCGACGTCACCGACGTCGGCCTGGGCGAGTCGGTGCACGCGAGCGACCTGCTCGCCCCCGGCGGCTGCGCCATCGTCACCGAGGCCGAGCATGGCATCGCATCGGTCATGCTCACGCGCGCCGCGCTGGCTGCCGACGAGGAGGAGGAGGAGCTCGAGGAGGGCGCCGCGGGTGAGGGCGCCGCGGGCGAGGGCGCCGAGGGCGAGGGCGGGGACTCCGGCGAGTCCGCGGAGTCCGAGGGCGAGTAGCGGGCCCGTGGCGGACGCGGCAGCCGAGGCGCCGCCGGTCCGCCTGGTGGTCGGCCTGGGGAATCCGGGGCCCCGGTACGCCCGTACCCGGCACAACGCTGGGCAGCGGGTGGTCGAGCAGCTGGCCGCGCGCCTCAGCGCGACTCGCTTCGCCTCGCGCTACGCCGGGCAGTTCGCCGAGGCCCGGGGTCCCCGGGGCCCGTTGGGCCTGCTGGTGCCCATCACCTACATGAACGACTCGGGCGCGTCGGTGGGCCCCGCCGCGGGCACCCTGCACGCCACCCCGGCACAGGTGCTCGTAGTGCATGACGACATCGACCTGCCATTCGGCAAGGTGCGCGGCAAGGCCGGCGGCGGGCAGGGCGGCCATAACGGGCTGCGGTCGATCGCCCAGGGCCTCGGCGGCCCCGGCTTCCTGCGCGTGCGCCTCGGTGTGGGCCGGCCCGGCCCGGGATTCCGCGGCGACGAGGCCGACTGGGTGCTTTGCCCCTTCGACGAGCCCGAGGAGCAGGTGGACGCCCTGCTGGCGCGCGGGCTGGAGATGACCGAGGCGGTGCTGGCTGACGGCATGGATGCGGCCATCGCGCGGTTCCACGCGCGCCCCCCCGGGGAGAGGGCGCGGGCGCGGGCGGAGCGGCGGGCGCAGGCCGGTGCGGCCGATACCGGGAACCCCGCTGACAGTCACCCTTCGGACCCCAGTGACAGTCACCCTGCTCGCGAGCATCCTCAGGAGCCTTCGTGAGCTCGCATCCCATTGACCGGCTCGTCCTCGAGTCGTCCGAGGTATCGGAGGCCGCTGACCGGCTGCTGGCCGGGCATTCGGCCGGCGAGGTACGGGTGGGCCGCCCGGCATGGCCGGTGGTGATGGCCGCCATCGCGCGGCGGGCGGGGCATCCGCTGCTGCTGGTGCCCGCGCGTGACGAGGAGGCCCGCGACCTGGCGGCCGACCTGCAGGCGCTGCTCGGCGGCGATCGCGTGGCACTGTGGCCGTCGCGCGGCGCCGTGGCCGGTGGCGCCGTGGGCATCTCACCGCACCTCACCGGCCAGCGCGCCCGTGCGGCGGGGCTGCTCGGCGCGCCCGGGCAGGTGGTGGTGGCGTCGCTGCCGGCGCTGGCCGAGCGCATCCCCGCCCGGTCGGCGCGCGCCGGGCGGCTGTCGGTGGCGCGCGGCGAGCGCGTGGAGCAGGATTTCCTGGTCGACCGCCTGGCGGCGATGGGCTACGAGCGCGTTCCCCAGGTGGAGGAGCGCGGCGAGATGGCGGTGCGCGGCGGGCTGGTGGACGTGTATCCGTCCACGGCAGACGGCCCGGTGCGCATCGACTGGTTCGGCGACGAGGTGGAGTCGATCCGCGCCTTCTCGCCCTTCACCCAGAAGACCATCCGGCCGCTCGACGCCGTGCAGCTGTGGGCCGCGGCCGAGGACCCCGAGGCGCCGCTGGCCGACCCGCTCGATGACCCGGGCCCCGGGGATGCCCGCATCGTGCGCCTGGGCGCGGTCGACTACGGCCGCTCGGTACGCGACGCCGTGGAGCGCTTCGAGGAGGAGGCCGCGGTGGGTGCGCTGGCCGACCTCGACTCGCTGGTGGCGCGGCTCGGCGCCGGGGCCATGCTCGACCTGGCGGTGCCCGCCGGGTCTGATGACGCCGCGTTCGACGCCCTCGAGGCGCGGTTCCCCACGCGCGGCATGGCCGAGGCCGAGAGCGAGATGGCCCGGCTGTCGTCGGGCATCGCCCGCCTGGTGGTGTGCTTCGCCCGCCGCGGCGACATGGAGCGCACGCAGGGCCTCGTGTCGTCGGTGAAGGCCGTCACCCTCGAGCCCGACGGCTGCGTGCCGGGGCCCGGCACGGTGGCGTTCGCGCAGATCCCCCTGCGCACGGGGTTCATATCGCGCCGCCTCGGACTGTCGGTGGTGCCCGACGGCGCGCTGATACGCCGCCGCCGGCCCACCGCGCGCGCCCCGCTCACCGCCGGCAGGCGCATCCAGTCGTTCCTCGACCTGCGCGTGGGCGACCACGTGGTCCACGAGGACCACGGCATCGGCCGCCTCGAGGGCTTCGAGACCCGCACCGTGGCCAACGTCACCCGCGACTACCTGGCGCTGGTGTTCGCCGGCGATGACCGCCTCTACGTGCCGCACGACCACCTGGACAAGGTGTCGCGGTACGTGGGCGCCGACGGCGGCGAGCCCACGTTGTCGAAGCTCGGCGGCAGGTCGTGGGCCACCATGAAGGCCCGGGCCCGCGAATCGGTGCGCGAGCTCGCCGGCGAGCTCATCACGCTGTACGAGGCCCGCGGGCGCGCCGAGGGCTTCGCCTTCCCGGGCGACGAGGAGCTCTCACGCGAGCTCGAGCGCAGGTTCCCGTTCCGCGAGACGCCCGACCAGCAACGCGCCATCGACGAGGTGACCGACGACATGGAGCGGCCCACGCCCATGGATCGCCTGGTGTGCGGCGATGTCGGCTTCGGCAAGACCGAGGTGGCCATGCGCGCCGCCTTCAAGGCCGCGGCCGGGGGCAAGCAGGTGCTGGTGCTCGTGCCCACCACGCTGCTGGCCCAGCAGCACCTCGCCACCTTCCGCGAGCGCTTCGGCGACCTTCCGGTGAGCGTGGACATGGTGAACCGCTTCCGCAGCGCCGCCGAGGTGAAGGAGGTGCTCGGCCGCTACCGCGACGGCGAGCTCGACGTGCTCATCGGCACCCACCGCCTGCTGTCGATGGACGTGCAGCCGAAGGACCTTGGGCTGGTCATCGTGGACGAGGAGCAGCGGTTCGGGGTGTCGCAGAAGGAGGCCCTGCGGCAGCTGCGGCTCAAGGTGGACGTGCTCTCGATGAGCGCCACGCCGATACCGCGCACCCTGCAGATGTCGATGTCGGGGCTGCGGGACATCTCGGTGATCGAGACCCCGCCGTCCGGCCGCCGGCCCATCGCCACCCACGTGGGCGAGTTCGACGAGCGGACCATCGTCCAGGCGCTCACGCGCGAGAAGGAGCGCGGCGGGCAGTCGTTCTACGTGCACAACCGGGTGGAGACCATCGAGGAGGCCGCCGACCGCGTGCGCCAGATGGTGCCCGGGCTCGAGGTGGTGGTGGCCCACGGCCAGATGAACGAGTCGGCGCTCGAGGACGTCATGGTGGCGTTCGTGCGCGGCGAGGGCGACGTGCTGGTGGCCACCAGCATCATCGAGTCCGGCATCGACATCCCGCGCGCCAACACCCTGGTGGTGGACCGCGCCGACGCCCTGGGCCTCAGCCAACTGCACCAGATCCGCGGGCGCGTCGGCCGGTCGGACGTGACCGCCCACGCCTACCTCTTCTACCCCGATGCGAAGAGCATCACCCGCGACGCCGCGGCCCGGCTTCGCGCCGTGGCCGACTACACCGACCTCGGCAGCGGCCTGCGCATCGCCATGCGCGACCTCGAGATACGCGGCGCGGGCAACCTGCTGGGCGATGAGCAGAGCGGCCACGTGGCCGCCGTGGGCTTCGAGATGTACGTGGACATGCTGCAGGAGGCCATCGCCGAGGGCAGGGGGGAGACGCCCGAAAAGGAGGTGCGCGTGGACATCCCGGTGTCGGCGTACATCCCCGCCGACTACGTGCCATTCGAGGCCGCGAAGATCGACCTGCACCGGCGCATCGCGCTGGCCCCCGACCCCGAGGCGCTCGCGCGGGTGGAGGCCGAGGTGCAGGACCGATTCGGAGAGACCCCTCCGCCCGTGGAGGCGCTCTTCGAGGTGCAGCGCCTGAGAATCCTCATGCGCCAGGTGGGCGCGCGCCAGGCTGCGGCGCGATCGGGCCGAATCGTGATCGGTCCCGTGCCGCTCGACTCCCGGGCCATGCGCGCGCTTCGCGATGGGGTGGATGGCGCGCTCTACTCCACCACCGACAGCCTCATCAGCGTGCCTGCGCCGGCCGCGCCGGCCGAGCGCATCGCCGCGGCCATCGCCGCGCTCGAGGCCGTGGCCCTGCCGGCCGCTCAGGCCGCATGACCTACCTCATCCTGTTCCTCATCGCGGCGGGCTTCGCGATGATTCCCCTGCCGCTCTTCCCCTCGTGGGTGGTGGTGGCGTACATGGTGGTGGAGTTCGACCTGCGCCTGTGGCTGGCAATCCTCGTCGGCGCCCTGGGCACCACGGTGGGCCGCCTCATCCTGGTGATGGTGTCGCGCGTGGCCGGGCACCGCATGCTGGGACGCTGGTCGCAGGACAACCTTGCGTACCTGCACGGCAAGCTCGAGAACGCCGCCGGCGATGTGGGGATCGCCGTGCTGCTCGGGGCGTCGCCCCCGCCGGCGGGCGTGCTGTTCATCCTCGCGGGCCTCATGCGCGTGCAGTTGTGGCTGGTGGCCGCGTCGGTGTTCATCGGCCGCACCATCGGGTACTGGATCAGCGTGGGCGGCACCAGCCTGGCGGCCGGGGCGCTGGCCTCGCAGTTGCGCGATGTGGTGGGCCCCTGGTCGGTGATCCTCGCCGTGGCGATCGTGGTCGGCGTGGTCTTCCTGGCCATCCGCATCGACTACCGCGCGTTGATCGAGGACCGGAAGTTCCGGCTTCACCGCGGACGCCGCTAGAGTCCCGCGCCGTGTCCCGACCCTCGCGCATCGCACCCGCGGCAATCGCCGCCGCAACCCTCTCGGCCGCGGTGCTGGCCGGCTGCGGAGGCACCTCGCTGCCCGATGGCGTGGTGGCCCAGGTGAACGGCCAGGACATCACGCGGGCCGAGCTCGACCAGTCGATCAACCAGCAGAAGCAGGCCATGGAGCAGCAGGGACAGACCTTCCCCGAGGCCGGCAGCGAGGAGTACACCGCGCTTGAGCGCCAGGCGCTCGCCGGCATGGTGTTCCAGCGCATCGTGCTACTCGAGGCCAAGGAGTGCGGAAAGCCCTGCCTGGCCACGGCCGCGCAGATGTCCCGCGAGCGCCAGAAGATCATCAAGCAGAACTTCAGCGGCGACGCCGCCAAGTTCACGGACTTCCTCAAGGAGCAGAAGCTCACCGAGGACGATGTGAACCGCATCATCCGGGTCGGCATCGAGGAGCCGCGGGTGACCGCCCGCCTGACCAAGGGCATCACCTACACCGCGGCACAGGCGCAGAAGTACTGCGCGGCCAACCCACGGGAGTTCAAGCAGCAGGCCACCCGCGAGGCCTCGCACATCCTCGTGAAGACCGAGGAGGAGGCCGACCGCATCCGCGCCATGGCCAGCACCTCGAACTTCGCCGACCTGGCCAGGCAGTACTCCACCGACCCCGGGTCGAAGTCGCAGGGCGGAAGCCTGGGCGCCATCCAGGAGGGCGCCCTCGTGCCCGAGTTCGAGAAGGCCGCCTTCGCGTTGGGCGACGGGGAGATCTCGCAGCCCGTGAAGACCCAGTTCGGCTGGCACATCATCACGGTGAAGGTGAGCCCCGCGCGGGACATCCCGTGCGACGAGGCCGAGGCCCGCATCATCCGCGACCAGACGGCCATCAAGAAGAACGAGGCCATCCAGAAGTGGCGCGAGAAGGTCACCAGGAAGTGGGAGTCCACGACCATCTACGCCGACTCCTCGCTGCAGCCCGGCACCGACACCACCGCCGGGTAGGGCCCGCGTGACGCGGATCATCGCCCTCGGGCCGGGTGATCCCGATGCGGTGCCGGCCGCCGCGCTCGCCGCCATCGACGCACTCGCGGCACTCGACGACGCCCACCCCGCGGTGATCGTGGGCCCGCCGCTGGGTGACGCCCTGCGCGAGGCCGTGGGAGTGACCCCCGCGCCCATGCCCAACCCGCTGCCCGACGGCGTCGTGGTGGTGGCCACCGATGCCGAGGCCCACGCGATCGCCATGGCCAATCCCGGGGCGCACACCCTGCCCGCGCGCGACGCCCTGCGCGCCCGGGCCATCGGCCAGCGCGTGGCCGAGCTGGCCGGGGTGGCATCGCGCCTTCGCGCCGAGTGCCCGTGGGATCGCCTGCAGACCGCCGAGACCATCGTGCCCCATACGGTGGAGGAGGCCTTCGAGGTGGCCGAGGCCGTGGCTGATGGCGACCCCGCCCACCAGGCCGATGAGATCGGCGACCTGCTGTTCCAGTCGGTGTTCCTCTCGGCCCTGCTCGAGGAGGACGGCCACGCCGACCTGGCCACCGTGGCGCGCGGCCAGGCCGACAAGCTCATCAGCCGGCACCCGCATGTGTACGGCGACCGGGCCGCGGCCGACGCCGGCGCGGTGGTGGATATCTGGGAGCAGCGCAAGCGCGCCGAGCGCCCTGACGAGGGCATCTTCCACGAGCTGCCGCCCGGGCTGTCCGCCCTGGCCTACGCCGCCAAGGCGCAGAAGCGTGCTGCGAGCGCCGGCTTCGCGTTCCCCGACGTGCAGGCGGCGCTGGCCAAGCTGGACGAGGAGGTGGGCGAGGTACACGCCGACCCGTCCCAGCACGAGGTGGGGGATGTCATCTTCGCCGCGGTGGCCGTGGCCCGCGCCGCCGGCGTGGACCCCGAGATCGCCGTGCGCGCGTCCGCCACCCGGTTCCGCGAGCGGGTGGAGGGCGCCGCCGCCATGGCCGCCGAGGCCGGGGAGCAGTTCGAGTCGCTCCCGCCGGATGCCCAACTCGCGTGGTACGCGAGGTTCCGCGCGCGCCCGTAGTATCGCGGGGTCACTCCATTCGACCCGGAAGGTCCCATGGCCGAGATAGCGCGCGTCCACGCCCGGCAGATCCTCGATTCACGCGGACAGCCCACAGTGGAGGTGGAGGTGGAGCTCTCGACCGGCGCCTGGGGCCGCGCGGCCGTGCCCTCGGGCGCGAGCACCGGCATGCACGAGGCAGTGGAGCTGCGTGATGGCGAGACCTCCGTGTACGCGGGCAAGGGCGTGCTCAAGGCCGTGGCCAACGTGGAGGACGAGCTGTTCGGGGCCCTGGTGGGCCTCGACGCCGCCGACCAGAGCACCGTGGACCGCACCATGACGTCGCTCGACGGCACGCCCAACAAGGGCCGCCTGGGCGCCAACGCCATCCTCGGCTGCTCGCTCGCCGTGGCCCAGGCAGCGGCGAGCGATGCCGGCCTGCCGCTGTACCGGTACATCGGCGGCGCGCAGGCGCACCGCATGCCCGTGCCGCTCATGAACATCCTCAACGGCGGCGCACACGCCGACAACTCGGTGGACTTCCAGGAGTTCATGATCGCGCCGGTGGGCGCGCGCACGTTCGCCGAGGCCGTGCGCATGGGGTCCGAGGTGTACGCGTCGCTCAAGGGCGTGCTGCGCGACCGCGGGCTCACCACCGGCGTGGGGGACGAGGGCGGCTTCGCGCCCGACCTTCCCCGCAACCGCGCGGCGCTCGACGTGGTGATGGAGGCCATCGCGGCCGCCGGCTACCGCCCGGGCGACGACGTGGCGATTGCGCTCGACCCGGCCACCACCGAGCTCCATCGCGACGGCGCGTACCACCTCGAGGGCGAGGGCCGGGTGCTGTCGTCCGAGGATATGGCCGCGTATTGGGCCGAGCTCTGCGACGCCTTCCCCATCGTGTCGATCGAGGACGGCATGGCCGAGGACGACTGGGACGGCTGGAAGATGCTCACCGACGCCGTGGGCCGGGACGTCCAGCTGGTGGGCGACGACCTCTTCGTCACCAACACCGCGCGCCTGCAGATGGGCATCGACCGCGGGGTGGCCAATGCCATCCTCATCAAGGTCAACCAGATCGGCACGCTGTCCGAGACGCTCGCGGCCATCGAACTGGCGTCGCGCCACGGGTACCGGTCGATCATCTCGCACCGATCCGGCGAGACCGAGGACACCTTCATCTCGGACCTCGCCGTGGCCACCGGCGCAGGGCAGATCAAGACCGGCGCGCCGTCGCGCGGTGAGCGCACCGCCAAGTACAACCAACTGCTGCGCATCGAGGAGCAGCTCGGCCCGGCGGCGTCGTACCCCGGGCCCTCGGCGTTCTCCCACCACTGACGTGAGAGGAAGTCGCCTCCTGAGCGCGTATCCCACCTGCGGAGGGGTCCACCGGGGGCCCCGCGGATCGCGGGGACGGGGCGCTGCTCAAGCGACTTCTCATCATCGGGTTGATCGGCGGGCTGGTATTCGCCTACGTGGGACCCGTGCGCGACTACATGCGGCAGAAGTCGCAACTCCGCGAGCAGCAGATCGAGCTGATCGAGGCACGCAAGGTGCGCGACGGCCTGGCGCGGCAGATCAAGGCGCTCGAGCGCGAGGACGTCCTGGAGCAGCGCGCCCGCGAGCTGGGAATGGTGCGCCCCGGGGAGACCCCCTACGCCGTCCGCGGCATCAAGAAGGCCGCGCCGCCACAGAAGGCGGGCGCCGATGACGGCGACACAGGGGTCTGGGGCTTCATCATCGGCCTCGTCAGCTGACGCCGACGCCGTGCGCCGGCTCATCGGCCGCGATCCGCACGCCGGGTTCCGCGTGGCGGTGCGGTGCCCGTTCGGCGCGCCCGCGGTCATCGAGAACGCCCCGGTCGATGAGCAGGGCCGTCCGTTTCCCACGCGTGAGTGGCTCACCTGCCGTGTGCTCGCCACGGCCGTGAGCAGGCTCGAGGCCGACGGCGGAGTGCGCATGCTCGAGCACGACGATTTGATGGCGGTACCCCTCGCCGAGGCCCATGCCCGCCACCAGGCCGTGCATGACGGCCACCGCGTGGCCGGGGCGGGGCACCCCGATCACGTCAAGTGCCTGCACGCCCACCTGGCCTTCGCCCTCGCCGAGGGGGGCAACCCGGTGGGCGACTGGATCATGGACCGCACAGGTGCCGCATGGCCGCCCACGTGCTGCGCCGGGGACGCCCCTTGAGGGGCGCCACGCCGGCAGAGGCCACGGCGCTCATGGAGTGGGATGCCGGCGAGAAGCGGCTCGACGAGCCCGGCCCCGCGCGCGCTGCCCGGCTCAGGGTGGTGGCCGCCGTTGATGAGGAGCTGCGTCGGCGCATCGGCGCCACCTACCGCCTGGACGACCTCGTGCGGGTGTACGGCGAGTCGTCGCGGTGGTTCCTCGAGCTCGCCCAGCGCGTGGCCCCGGGAACACCCGCCGCGTGGGATCCGTCCGCCACCCTCGATGCCGCCTTCGCCCGGTGGGCCCGCAACGCATCGGACGCGGTGGCCCGATGAGCACCGCGCGCCAGAGGGGCGAGAAGCCCGGCGGCCGCGTACGCGCCACGATGTCGCGCGCCCTGGCCATCGTCCTCATCGTGGCCGCCCTCATCGTGGGCGGTCTCATCGGCTACGTGGCCCGGGGAGGCCCCGACCAGCCCGACGAGCTGAAGGTGACCACCCCGCTGCCGGTGGTCACGGTGACAGTCACCAAGTAGCCCCGGTGACTGTCACCGATGGGGCGTGCGCCGCATCCCGAAGCCTTTTTCGCCGCCGCCGCGCGGGCTTGGTGACAGTCACCGCTCGGTGGCGGTGACTGTCACCGGGGGTGCGCTCCCGGTGCCGGGGCCGTCCACTCGGCCGCAAGCGTCGGGTCGGAGGTCTCGCCGCGGTCGATGAGGGCGTGGATGGCCGGCAGGGAGTCGCGGCGCAGGTACACGTGGCGCTGGCCCACGCTCGGCTTCTCGCCCAGCAGGCCCGCGCGCACCATGGCCTCGCCCACCTCGAGCGCGTCGTGGCGGTCCTCGGGTGCCGCCCCGCGGTAGAGGTGGTCGAACTCCGTGTGGTATTGCGCCCCCACCTTGCCCATGCGCAGCAGGCGGCGCAGCACCGTGCGTGCGTGGCGCCTGCGCGGGCAGGGGTCGTCCTCGATCTCCAGGCTCGGGGCGTCCGGCGGGGGAGGCGCGTCGTCCAGGCCCCAGCGCCTCAGCTCGGGGATGATCTCCGCGGGATACGACGGGGCGTCCATCGCCTGGCCATGCGCGGCGAGCTCCAGCGCCACCCGCAGCGGGTGCGACCACGTGGCATCGGCGAGCGGGGTGAGCGGGTCGGACGGGTCCATGCCCGCAGGTGGTCCGCCCAGCACCACGTCGGGTCCGTCCGGCTGAACGTCCGGCGGCACCTGCGCCAGCACCCCGTGTGCCGGGGCGGGGTGGGCCTCGTGCACGGCGAGCGCGGCGATCTCGTCGTCGAGTCCGGGCAGCGTGAGCACCGCGAGCCCCTTCCACTCGAGCACGCCGATGGCGTTGGGCATTGCGCCGGCGTCCACCGCGGCGCGCACCGTGCGCATGAGCACCTCGGCCGGCCGGCGCGGTGCCAGGTCGCGCACCTGCTGCGCCGACACGGGGAGGATCCAGGCGGGGCAGCCGTCGGGGGTCTCCGCGGCGAACACCCATGCGGCGTACGCGCGATCGTGCAGGTGCTTCTTCGACAGCCCGAGCGCCTCGCGCACGGCCTCGTCGTGGTCGCCCCGGTCCCACGCGGGCACGGCGCGCGCGGCCCCATCGGGCCCGCGCGCGAGGTCCGCGACGCCGAGGGGTGTCACCGGCCCGTCAGCGGGCCGGTGCCGCTACTCCTCTTCGGCGATCTCGACGTCGACGTCGGCATCGATGTCGCCGTCGTCATCCAGCAGCTCGTCGACATCCTCCACCGCGTCGGCCGTCTCGGCGTCCACGATGCTGGCGTCGGCGGTCTCCTCGACCGTGTCTGCCTCGCCCGACGCCACGGCCTCCAGGGCCTCGACCAGGGTGGTGGCCACGCCCGCGGCGTCGTCGTCCTCGGCCTCGATCACCTCGTCGTCCTCGAGCTCCAGCAGCAGCGGATCGGCCTCGAACACCGTGGTGTCGGGCAGCTCACGCTCCTCGGGGCTGCCGTCGGGGTTCCAGTGCACCGCGACCTCACCGACGAGGATCTCGGCCTCAGCGAGGGCCACCGGGTCGCGCGAGGAGAGCTCACCCTGGGCCGGCGGTGGGGCGTCCTCGGAGCGCAGCTCCGCGGGGTCGGCCGTGAGCCAGAGCGTGATCTGGCGCGCCCGCTTCGAGACGGCGTGCACGAGCGCGTAGCGGCTGCCGTCGACGTGCTCGAGAGCGTCATCCAGCCGGCTTCCGTAGAGCATCAACCCTCCAAGGTCATCCCATCAATGGCGCGGGAGTGTAGCGCCCCGCGCCGGAAGCGCCGGTTGACGCGGCCGCGCGGGATTGACACTATCCGCACATGAAGCAGGTGAAAGACGCCATGAGCGCGCTCAATGCGATGGTCGGTCCCACGCATACGCTGCGCCAGGCGTCCGAGAAGATGATCCAGCACAAGACCGGTGCCGCGGTGGTCATGGACCACGACCTGCCGGGCCCGTGCGTGATCACCGAGCGCGACCTGCTGAAGGCGCTGGCCGCCGGCAGGGACATGGACGTGGAGGTGGTGGGCGACCACATGACCGGATCGCTCATCACGGCCGCCCCCGAGTGGCCGCTGCAGACCGCGGCCGACCAGATGGTGCGCCACGGCATCCGTCACGTGCTGGTGTTCGAGGGGCCCGAACTGGTGGGGATCCTCTCGATGCGCGATGTCATCCGGGTGGGCGGCCTGTCGGCCGACGCCCGTGCTGATGCCGCCTAGTCGCCCTTGAGCATCTTCCACCGGGGAAAGGGCGCGGCGGGCGCGGCCACGGCGCATCACGTGGCCCCGATGGTGGGGCTGGTGTTCCTCGGGGTGCTGGCGGCAATCCAGACGTCCGACCCCAACATCAACTCCACCGCGCTGCTTCGCGCGGCCAATGCCCTCGACATGGGCAGCACCGCGGCCCTCGCCGCCGCGGTGAGCACGCTGGCGCTGGCCGCCACGGTGATCACCACCGGAATGCTGGCCGACAAGCTCGGCCGCAGGAAGGTGCTCGGCGCCGCCCTGATCTTCACGATCGTGGGCGACCTGATCGTGCTGTCATCGGCCAACACCGGCATGTTCCTGCTGGGGCGCATCCTCGCCGGCATCGGGTGCGGCGCCATCTTCGGCGCCGCGTTCGCCTACGTGAAGCTGTTCGCCAAGGGCAAGGGCGGGCTGCCCGCGGCGCTGGGCATCTTCATGGCCGTGAGCGGCGTGGGGGCGCTGCTCTTCTCGTTCCTCGGCGGCGTGCTTGCCGGCGTGGACTGGCGCGTGGCGTACATCCTCGTGCCCATCGTCTCGCTGCTCGCGCTGCTCGCCGCGTTCTTCGTGCTGCCGAAGGACGACAAGGCCGACCGCGACAAGGGCCCCTGGGACGTCGTGGGCCAGGCATTGCTCGGGCTCGGCATCATCGGCCTGCTATTCGGCATCGCGCACGCGTCGTCCGGCTTCTCGTCGCCGCTCACGTGGGGCACCGCCGCCGTGGGCGTGATCCTGCTCATCGCCTTCTACTTCTGGGAGCGCCGCGCGGGCGACAAGGCGTTCTTCCCCATCAGCCTCTTCAAGTGGCCAATCTTCATCGCCGCGGTGCTCATCGGCCTCACCTACAACCTGGCCTACGGCGCCTCGCTGCTGTCGTTCACCAACCTGTTCCAGTACAAGCTGAAGCTCACCGATACGCGCCTGGCGCTCTCGCAGCTGCCGTTCCTCATCGCGGGAATCCTTGCCGCGCTGGTGGTGGGGAAGATCCGCGGCTCGGGGAAGATGAGCCGGCGCGGCGCGGTGCTGTGGGGCAGCATCATCACCGGCCTCGGCTTCGCCGCCTTCGCGACCGCCGGGTTCGGCGAGGCCGAGTCGTACCTGATGTACCTGCCGGGGCTGATCCTCGTGGGCATCGGCGCCATCGTGGTGGCCCTGCCCTACGGCAACATGTTCCTGCAGAGCGCCGACCCCAAGCACTACGGCGCGGTGTCGTCATCGCGCACCACCGTGGGGCAGTTCTGGTACGCCCTCGGGCTCGCGGGCTCGACGGTGCTGATCGACGGCATCACGCGCCGCGACGTGCAGGACCAGCTCGGCGGGAAGTCGGCCGAGCAGCTGAACGAGTGGGCGGTGTCAGGCGGCAAGGTGCCGGCACCCGCCGACGTGCTCGACGTGTCGGGCAGCATCTACCCGCACGCCTTCGGCACGGCCATGGCCGTGGTGGGCGCCATCTGCTTCCTCGGCGGCATCGGCGCCTACCTGATCATGCGCGTGAACATGCGCGCGCACCCCGACCCCGAGAAGGAGGTGCCGCACGGATGAGCGCTGCGCCCGCCTGCCCATCCGCTGCGCCCGCCCGCCCCGGTAACGTCATCGTCCTGCTGAACTCCTGAACAGAAAGAGCCCGCCCTGCCCGCTGATGTGATCCTCAAGGCCTCCGCCGTCATCACCATGGATGACACGAACCCCCGTGCCGAGGCCGTGGCCATCGACTCCTCCGACGGCACCATCGTGGCGGTCGGATCGCTCGACGACTGCACCACGGCCGCGCCCGGCGCCACGGTGCAGGACCTCGGCTCGTCGGTGCTCATGCCGGGCTTCATCGACCCGCACAGCCACCCCGTGCTCACCGGGCTCATCACCCAGGAGCCGGCCTACTGGATCTCCCCGTGGGAGGGGTACCCGACGTTCGCCGACGTCGAGGCCCTCTTCCACAAGATCGACAAGGAACTGCCGAAGGGGCAGGCCGTGCTGTGCAACGGCCTCGACCGCCTGCTGCAGGGCGCGCCCGAGCTCACCAACACCCAACTGGACACCTACTTCCCCGAGCGGCCGGCGCTGATCGTCGACAACTCCGGGCACGAGGTGTACTTCAACTCGGCGGTCATCACGATCACCGGCTGGCCCGACGGCAAGCCGCCCGCCGACCCCGAGGGCGCGCGCTACGGCCGCAATGACGACGGCACCTCCAACGGCCGCGCCTACGAGACCGCGGCCATCATCGGCGCCACCCACGACTTCATGGCCAACGCCAAGCCCGTGCCGCACCCGCTGCTCTCGGCTGCGCGCTGGTACGCCCTCATGGCCCGCAACGGCATCATCGCCACCAGCGAGCACGCCTACGGCACGCAGTTCCTCAAGGCCTACGTGGGGCTGGCGTCCGCCCCCGAGTGCCCGCTGCGCCTGGCGCTCTACCACATGGCCATCGAGCCCGATTGCGGCGACAAGCTCGACTCACCGGTGCCTAAGACCATGCTCTGGAAGCAGGGCATCAAGCTCTGGGCAGACGGCTCGCCGTGGGTGGGAACCATCGCCATCTCGTTCCCGTACCTCGACACCGAGACCACCCAGAAGGCCGGGATCAAGCCCGGCGTGCGCGGCGAGTCGATGATGAACTACTCGCGGGTGGATCTCGACAAGCTGCTCGACGCCAACGCGCCCGCGGGCTGGCAGATGGCCTTCCACGTGAACGGCGATGTGGGGCTCGACGTGGTGCTGGACGCCTACGAGCGCGCCCTCGACAAGAGCGGCCGCATGGGCACCGACCACCGCTGGCGGGTGGAGCACTGCGGGGCCGCGCGCGGCGATCAGTTCGCGCGCGCCGCCAAGCTGGGCGTGACCCCCTCGCTGCTCCCCGCGCAGTTCATCTACTGGGGCGACCTGCTCGACGGCCAGATGTTCGAGAGCGAGATCGGCAGCCAGTGGTGCCGCGCGGGCGACGCCATCAAGGCCGGGGCCACCACCACCTTCCACAACGACGGCTCGGTGAGCCCGCCCATCCCGCTGCTCAACATGCAGGCCATGGTCACTCGCCGCTGCTACAGCGGGAACCTGCACGGCCCCGAGCAGATGGTGTCGATGGAGGACGCCCTCAGGGCCCATACCGTGCACGCCGCCTGGCAGATCGGTCGCGACAAGGACCTGGGCACCATCACCGCCGGCAAGCTCGCCGACCTCGTTGAGCTGTCATCCGACCCGCTGGCCGCCGACCCCGCGAAGCTCACCGAGCAGGTGAAGGTGGTGTCCACCTGGCGCGCCGGATCGAAGATCGACCTCGACACCTTCCTCAAGGGCGTGGAGGCCATGGACCCCACCGAGCACCAGCACCTGGCCCACGAGGCCGCCGGCCACCACTGCTGCGCGCACAACCCCGCGGGGCACAAGCACTAGGCAGGGCGTGAGGGGCGGGCGCGTCGCGCGCTGCCCCGGACCGGTGGTGCCTAGGCGGCCTGCTGCAGGACGATGCGGATGCGCGTGGCGTCGTCGCCATCGCGCTCCACCGTGACCCTGTCCACCAGCTGCCGCACGATCCAAAGGCCACGGCCGCGGCGCGAGTCGGGGCGCGGCGGGTGCTCGCGCACGGCCTCGCTCCAGTCGAAGCCGCTCCCGGCGTCGGAGACCTCCACGTGCACGCCGCTGTCGCCGTCGGCCGCGGCCACCACGTGGATCGGCGCGGCGCCGTGCTCCTGCGCGTTGGCGATGAGCTCGTCCACGGCGAGGGCAAGGTCGTCGGCCCGCTTCCCGTAGCCGGCCCTCTCGGCCAGCTCGTGCACGGCCTCCCGCACGGGGGCGATCTCCCCTGGGTCGTTGCCGATGGTGGCCTCGATGTGTGTGGCGTCTGCGTTCACGAGAGCTACCGGCACCATACGCCGCCTGAGCGCGGACTTCCTGCTCATCCGTCTGCTGGACACCTCCGTCCCCCGATGACCCCCCGATCGGGAGCCACCGGAGTCGCCGCTATCATGCCGCGCGTCCGTGGACCCCGACCGAAGGCCCTGTGCCCCCTTTTCGACCCGTCGTTCGCATTGCCCTCGCCGCCCTGGCCATCGCCGGGGTTCCCGCCGCGGTCATCCCCGCTGCCGCAACTGCCCAGGCCCCGGCGGCTCCGACCGTGGCCTTCCCGGATACCACGATTGCCGCGGGCGTCACCGTGGGCGGCGTGGACGTCTCGGGCCTCGCGGGCCTCGACGCCCGCCAGCGCGTGTACGACCAGCTGGTAACGCCACGACGGGCGCCCATGCCCGTCACGTTCGAGGGCAGGCAGTTCGACATCAATCCCGATGCCGTCGGCTATCGGGCCAATGTCGATGCGGCGATCCTGCAGGCCTACCAGTGGGCGCCCGCCCCGGGGCAGGTGATCGACGCGCCGGTGGCGCAGACCATCAACCAGGGGAAGCTTCGCGAGGTGCTCACCTGGCGCGCCACGCAGTACGAGGTGGACGGCAGGGATGCGGCCGTGGCGATGCGCGGGCTGCAGCCGGTAATCCGCCGGGCCAGCCTGGGCACCGAGATCGACGTGCCCAAGTCCGTGGCGCTGCTCGCCCCGGCGTTCATCGCCGCGCGTCCGGCCACCCCGTATGCGCTGGTGACGAAGAAGGTGCGCCCGAGCGTCACGTCGGTGGGCGCCGTGATCGTCATCGACAAGAGCGCCTTCAAGCTGCGCCTGTACCGGGGCACCACGAAGCCCGACGGATCAATCATGAAGCGCATTCGCACCTACCCCATCGCCATTGGCCAGCCGGCCTATCCCACCCCCACCGGCAACTACGCGGTGATCCAGAAGCAGATCAACCCCACGTGGTTCCCACCCGACTCCCCATGGGCCGCCGGACTCGGCACGGTGCCGCCCGGCCCCGGCAACCCGCTCGGCACGCGGTGGATCGGCACCTCGGCCCCGGCAATCGGCATGCACGGCACGCCCAACCCGTCGTCCATCGGCACGATGGCATCGCATGGGTGCATCCGCATGTACATCTCCGATGTGGAGAACCTCTACCCGCGCGTAAGGATCGGCACGCCCGTCTTCATCAGGAGCTAGGCAGGCACCGGGCCCCGGCGGCGCTCAGCCGTCGCCGTTCAGCAGTGCCCGCACGCGGGCGGCCTCCACGGGGGGCATGAGCGCGCGTATCACCGTGCCCTCGGGGCCGGCGTCCTGGGTGACGTCGCGCCCGTGCGCGTACACCGCCGAGATGACGTCGCCGCGGGAGTAGGGCACCTCGAGCTCCAGGCGGTCCCACCGCGCGCGGGCCGTGGTGAGCAGGCGGTCGCGCAGATCGTCCAGCCCCTCGCCGGTGATCGCCGAGGTCATCACCGCCTGGGGGTAGCGGCGGGCAAGGGCGTCGCGCTCGTCCTCATCGAGCAGGTCCACCTTGTTCAGCACGAGCAGGCGCGGCACCTCGTGCGCGCCGATCTCGTCGAGCACCTCCTCCACGGCGGTGGCCCGCGCCGCGCGCCCCTCGTCGTCCTCCGAGGCGTCGGCCACGTGCACGACCAAGTGGGCGTCGCGCACCTCGTCGAGGGTCGAGCGGAACGATTCCACCAGCTGGTGGGGGAGGTGCCGGATGAAGCCGACGGTGTCAGACACCAGCACCTTCATGCCGTCCTTCGTGAAGGCCCGCGTGGTGGCGTCGAGGGTCTCGAACAGCGCGTCGTTGACATCCACCTCGGCCCCGGTGAGGGCGTTCATCAGACTCGACTTGCCGGCGTTGGTGTAGCCGGTAAGCGCCACGCGAGTGACGGCTGATGCCAGGCGCTCCTCGCGCATGGTGTCGCGGTTCTTGGCCACCTCGGCGATGCGCTGGCGCAGCACGCCCATGCGCGTGCGGATCATCCGCCGGTCGGATTCCAGCTGGCTCTCACCGGGCCCCCGGGTTCCCACGCCGCCGCCCAGGCGCTCGAGGTGCTGCCAGAGGCCCTCCTGGCGCGAATACGAGTACTCCATCTGCGCGAGCTCCACCTGCAGCTTGCCTTCGGCCGATCGCGCGTGCAGCGCGAAGATGTCGAGAATCACCCCCGTGCGGTCCACCACGCGGGTCTTCAGCGTGTCCTCCAGGTGCCGCTGCTGGCCCGCGCTGAGGTCTCCCTCGCAGGCAACCACGTCAGGCTTGTTCTCCTTCACCCACTCGGCCAGCTCACCGAGCCGCCCCTTGCCCAGGTACAGCCGCGGGTCGGGGCGGTCGCGGCGCTGCACCACGCGGTGCACCACCAGCGCGCCGGCGGTGTCGAGCAGGTCGCCCATCTCCGTGAGGCGGTCGTCCTCCTCCACCGGCGAGCAGTTGAGCGACGCGATGAGCACGGCCCTCTCGGCCTTGCCCACCTCGTGCAGGCCGCGCTTGTCGTCGGGGTCCTCCTCGCGCCAGGCGCGCCCCCGGTAGGTGCGCTGCAGCTCCCTACCCACCCGACACCGGTCCCTCCAGGTCGTCGCCGTTCGTGGCCTTGCGCATCAGGTCGACCGTGCGCAGCACTGCCTCGTCGTCGATCGGCCCCCCGGCGATCACGAGCAGCGACACCTTGCCCGCCACCACGTTGAGCGCCCGGGCGGTGTCCGATCGGTACCCCTGCGAGCCGCCGTACTGCCGGGGGGTCCACGGCGTGCCACCTGGCACCGCGGCCTTCACCACCTGCCCGCCGATCGCCCGCGCGGGCTCGCTGTCGTCCCATAGGCTCGCCACCGCCACCAGCCGCGCCCCCCCCGGTCCGGTCCACGTGCGCGTGGCCGCGGCCCGCAGCCCGCCGTCCTTCGCGCCCTCGGCGAGTCCGGGGATCGACTTCCCGAGGGTCGCCGTGTCGAACTCCCCCGACCCCGTCTTCACCTCGGGGCCCGCGATGTCCAGCCCCGGGCGGGTGGGCAGCACGCGCACCACGAAGGCCGGGTCGGCCTCCACGCTGTCCTGCGCGGCCACGCCGCCGCCGGCGCAGCCCGCGAGCAGGGGCACGCAGGCAACGGCCGCCATGAGGGCCGTAACCCTTAACCGATGCACAATGACCGCTCGCCGTGATCGCGTCATCAACGCCCTTATACTGCCACGGTATCGGGGTTTCCCCCGCATGTCAGCGAAATCTGGAGGACTGATGAGCTCCGGCGCCACGACCGGCTGGAACTACTTCAAGACCGCTCTCCTGATGGCCGCCCTCACAGGTGTGCTGATCCTGCTCGGAGGGCTCATCGGCGGATCCACCGGCCTCATCGTGATGGTCGTGATCGCCGTGGTGTTCAACTTCGCGATGTACTGGGGCAGCGGCAAGCTGGCCCTCAAGATGTCCCGGGCCGTCGAGGTGTCGCCCGAGGAGGCACCGGAGCTGCACGCCATGGTCGATCGCCTGGCCGCTCGCGCGGGCTGCCCGAAGCCCGGCGTGTACGTCACCCCCGACCAGCAGCCCAACGCGTTCGCGTGCGGTCGCAACCCCAAGCACGCGGCCATCGCCGTGACCCAGGGAATCCAGCACGCGCTGAGCCCGCGCGAGCTCGAAGGGGTCGTGGCCCACGAGATGGCGCACATCAAGAACCGCGACATCCTTATCGCCAGCGTGGCCGCCATGGCCGCCGGCGCCATCGCGGCCATCGCCAACTGGCTGCAGTTCTCCCTCATCTTCGGCGGCGGGGACGATGAGGGCGGCGTGGGCGGCTGGGCCGCGCTCGCCGCGATGATCATCGCCCCGATCGCCGCCGTGATGATCCAGATGGCCATCTCGCGCGGCCGCGAGTACGAGGCCGACCGCACCGGCGCCGAGCTCATGGGCGAGGCGGAGCCGCTGGCGAGCGCGCTCGAGAAGCTGCAGATGGGCGCCGAGCGCATTCCCATGGATCCGAACCCCGCGACGGCGCAGATGTATATCGTGAACCCGTTCGCTTCGTTGCACGGCGCGGGTATCACCAAGCTCTTCTCCACGCATCCGCCGATGGATGAGCGGATCCGGCGCCTTCGCGCCATGGGCGCGGTGACGTCGGCCCGGCCCCGAGAGGCCATCGCATGAGCATCAAGGAGACCATCGCCGGCCTCATCACCGACCCAAGCGCGGCCCACAAGCGGCTCATCGAGTATGTGACGGCGCAACTCTCGCAGGGGCGCACCCTGGGCGACACCTTGGAAGACCCGTACGTCACGAACCGACTCAACCCGATGGAGCGCCGCGCGCTGCTGGATGAGCCCGAGATCGTCGCGGCCGCGCAGGCCGAGCCGCTCGGCGAGATGCGCGCGCGCCTTGAGGAGATCGCCGGCTCCTGACGCACTAGAGTGGCCAGCCCTCACGGGAAGAAGGCCGGCGCATGGAAACATTCTTCGAGCAGAACGACATCCTCCTCGTGTTCATGCACGGGGTGGTTCTGTTCGCGCTCGGGTTCGCGCTGTGGCTGCAGCGTCGCCGCGCCACGCGCCTTGCGCTGACCTCGTCGCTCATCTGGCTGGCGTCGTTCGCGTTCATCTCCGCGCTGGTGGTGTGGGGCTACGTGTTCATCCCCATCCAGGCCACGTACTTCGCGCCCGAGGTCATCGAGGCCCTAGTGGTCATCCGGGCCGTCATGCAGACCGTCGCGGTGGTGTTCCTGCTGCAATTCGGTCTGCGCCTGGTGCCGTGGACGCGCCAGCGCCTCGTGTCGTTGACCGCCGCGTCCGTGGTGGCGTGGGCCGGCATCCTCGTGCTGGCCACGGTGCTCGCCGGCGAAGAGGGGTGGGGGGTCCTGCAGTGGGAGGCCACCACGGCCGCCCTCTCGCGCTACATCTTCGTGGTCCCCGGGGCGCTGCTCTCGGCCTACGGGCTGTGGGTGCAGCGGGAGGAGCTCACCCGCGAGGGCATGACCGGCATCCGGCCGTACGCCGCCGTGGCGTCGTGGGCCTTCCTGGCGTATGCCGTGGTGGGCGGGTTCATCGTGGAGCCCGCGCCATGGGCGCCGGGGGGCATCGCCAACGAGGTGGCGTGGTTCGACGCCACCGGGTTCCCGCTCGCGGTGGTGCGCACGGCCGTGGCGCTGATGCTGCTGCTGGCGTTCATGAAGGTGCTCGACATCTTCGAGGTGGAGGCCACCCAGCGCGAGGAGACCCTCGAACGCGCGCGCCTGGTGGCCGAGGAGCGCGCGCGCTTCGGCCGCGACCTGCATGACGGCACGATCCAGTCGATCTACGCATCCGGTCTGCACCTCGAGGCCATCGCCCTCAACACGTCCGACCCCGATGCGCGCGACGAGGTGCGCACCGTGGTGGGCAGCCTCAACAGCACGATCAACGGCCTGCGTGGGTACATCCGCGGCCTGCAGGCGCCCGACGGCGGCCCCGCGGGCATCGCGTCGGACATCGACCGCACGGTCACCGAATTCGCCGCCGAGCCGCAGTTCGAGGTGGCTTACCACGTGACCGGCATCGAGACCTGCGGCCCGCTGCCCGACGACGCCGGGCAGCACCTCAAGCACGTGGCGCGCGAGGCCCTTGCGAACGTGGCCCGGCACGCTGGCCCGTGCACCGTGGACGTGACCCTGGCCTTCCACCCCGACGAGATCAACCTGGTGGTGGCCGACAACGGCCGCGGGCTCCAGGAGCAGGGAACCGACCGATCGGAGCCCGGACACGGCAACGGTGTCCGTAACATGCAGGAGCGGGCACGCTGGCTCGGCGGCCGCCTGGCGGTCGAGCCGAATCCCGCCGGTGGCACGCGTGTCGTGCTGGCCGTTCCGCTGGACGATGTTGAGGCAACCGAGATGCCGGTGACCGCGCCGGGGCTCCCAGACGAGGTGGTCACCCGATGACGCCCAGCACCACAGATCCCATTCGCGTGCTGATCGTGGACGACCACCACGTCGTGCGACTGGGCCTGCGCTCGCTGCTGTCCCACACCAGCGGCTTCCGCGTGGTGGGGGAGGCCGGGTCGGTGGCCGAGTCGGTGCAGTTGGCTGCCCAGCTCACCCCCGACGTAGTGCTCATGGACATCCGCCTGCCCGACGGCAGCGGGGTGGACGCCTGCCGGCGCATCAAGCAGGAGAACGAAGACATCCGCGTGGTCATGCTCACCTCGTACTCCGATGAGGAAGCCATCGTGGGATCGGTGATGGCCGGGGCATCGGGCTACCTGCTCAAGCAGGCCGACGCCGAGCGCCTCACCCAGGCCATCCGCGACGCCGCCTCGGGCGCGTCCACGCTCGACCCGCGCGCCACCGGCGCCCTGCTCAGCCAATTCCGCGAGCTCTCGGCCAAGCAGGCCGAGGCCGAGCTCGCCGGGCTCACCGATCGCGAGCGCCGCATGCTCGCCCTCATCGCCGAGGGCTATACCAACCGCGCCATCGGCGAGGTGCTCCACCTCTCCGAGAAGACCGTGCGCAACCACGTGTCGCAGCTGCTTCGCAAGCTCGGCTTCCAGCGGCGCTCGCAGGCTGCGGCGTGGGCCGGCGAGCGGCGGCTCCAGCTCCCGCCCGAGTAAGGCAAACCGCCCAGGGCGTGTTCCGGGCAGGACCTTCGCGTGGGCGCGCCGGGTGGCGGTGGGCCGACCCGGGCTGCGCTTCTCGCCTTAGACGTGCTGCGCTTCAGCCGGCTGCTGCCTCTTCGCCCGAGAGGGCACCCGAGGAGGCGTCGCGGTGGATTACGCGGATGCGCAGGCCCTGCGTCGCTGCCACGCGGAGGGCTGCGGATACGGGCAGCGACCGGGCGGCTCCAGCGTTCACCACCACCGCGTAGATGAGGGTGCGCAGTGTGCGCGATCCCACGCGTGAGCCACGCTGCAGGGGCACGCGTTGGCCGAGCTGGTTCTCGAAGAGGATCGTGTAGCGGCCGGCCTGGGTCGTGCGCACGCTCGCCGCGACGGTCTTGATGCCGGGCTTGATGCCCCGCCCCGCGGTGAGGTTCTCCACGGCGCTCATGCGCGCTCGAGCGGCAGGCGTCACGCCGGCTGCCGGACGGCTGGCCTCGGTCTCGGTCGCCCCCGATGGTCCCGCTGTTGCGGCTTCGAACCGGAACGCATTGGCGAGCGCCGTCGTGCCGCCCCTGGTGGTCACCGACACATCCACCGACCCGGCCGCGCGTGCCGGGGTGACCGCCGTGATCTGGGTGGCGGACCCGACCGTGAACGACGTGGCGGCCGTGCCGCCGAAGTACACCCCCGTGGCCCCGGTGAGCCCGGTGCCAGTGATCACCACTGAGGTTCCGCCGGCAGACGGGCCCTGCACGGGCGTAACGGCGGTGAGGGTCGGCGCCGCGAGGGCCGTGCCAGTGATGCGGAACTTCGGGATATAGTTGCTGACCAGGTCGGCCTGCAGCGTGCCGGCCCGGTACCAGGGGCCGGCCTTGAAGGTCCACGGGGCCGGAGTGCCGGGAGATCCGAAGAGGATCCATATGCCCGAGGCATTGGCGACCCCGCTCCACTTCGCCCAGTAATCCCCTGCGGCCGGGATGTTCACCGACCCCGTGAACGTCACCCGCTGCCGGCCGGCCTCGTTTGCGATGGACGCGTACGTGAGCGAGCCGAGGAGGTTGGCGGGGGTGGTCGGCGCCGTGGGGTAGCTGGCGTAGATGTCGATGGTCGTCCCACTGGCGGTGCCTGCCGACGCTGATGCAAGCAGCGAGAAGGTGTCGATCTGGGCTGCGCCTGATGCGGTGAATCCGAAGGCGAAGTATCCGTTGTCGAAGCCCTGGTTGTCGTACCAGGCAGCCCCGGTGTCGACGAGGGTGTCCGCGGACGCCATGGTCGCGGGGGCGAGCAGCAAGCAGGCGAGAGCAGCGCCGACGCGCGTTGGCCGGAGAAGACCCGAGGGGGGACTGAGGGGCATGAGGAAATCCTTTGACGTTTGAGGGATGGCTCGACTCAGGACAGTACAGATGCGAGATACACCGAGCGAACAAGCACTCTTGATTACAGGAATAAGGAATGCTTGTATTCCGCGCGTCATTCCCACCCACCGGAGTCGTGTTCCGGGGAGGTCAAGTGGAGCAGCCGGCTCTTCGCGTCTCAGGCGCATGCAAGACGTACGACCGCAGCGATCATGCGGCGCTCCTGCCCACCTCGTTCGATGTGGCGCGCGGGGAGTTCGTGAGCCTCGTGGGCCCGAGCGGCTGCGGCAAGTCCACGCTGCTGGGCATGATCGCCGGGCTGCTCGCGCCTGACGAGGGGACGATCGAGGCGCTCGGGAAGCCCGTGACCGGGCCGGGGGACGGCCGGGCGATCGTGTTCCAGGACGCCGCACTGTTCCCCTGGCTCACGGTGTTCCACAACGTGGAGTACGGCCTGCGCGCGCACAAGGTGCCCAAGGCCGAGCGGCGCGAGCGGGTGGAGAACGCCCTGCGCCTGGTGCACCTGGACCACGTGGCGGGCAAGCACCCCTATGAGCTGTCCGGCGGCATGCGCCAGCGGGCGTCGATCGCCCGCGCGCTGGTGATGGAGCCGGAGATCCTGCTCATGGACGAGCCCTTCAGCGCGCTGGACGCCCAGACGCGCACGATCCTGTCCGACGAGCTGCAGCGCATCTGGCTCGAGACCCGCCCGGCCGTGGTGTTCGTGACCCACAACCTGATCGAGGCGGCATTCCTCTCGGACACCGTGCACCTGCTCTCGTCGGGCCCCGGACGCATCATCAAGACCTATGACATCGATATCCCGCGGCCGCGCGACGAGGCCGACCCCGCCCTGCTGGAGATCCGCCACGACATGCTCGACCGGCTGCGCGCCGAGGTGGATGATGCGGCCGAGCGTCGCGCCCAGGTGGCGGAGGTATCGGCGCTGTGAGCACCGCGACGGGGGACGGCACCGGGACCGGCACCGGCGGCGGCGCGGGGAGCGGCACCGGCGGCACCGGCGAGCGCGGGGGCGCTGCCGGACGCGCGGCGCGCGGGGCGGGCGCCGTGGCCATGGACCTCTTCCGCAAGAGCTGGTTCGTCGTCCTCATCCTGGTGGTGTGGTGGGCGATATCGGCCACCGGCCTGGTGGACCCCTACAAGCTGCCCGCGCCCGGCGACGTGCTCTCGACCCTCGGCACGCTGTTCACCGACCGCGCGCTGCTCGATGACCTCGGCGCCACGGTGCTGCGCCTTGTCGAGGGCTGGGCAATCGGCGTGGTGGCCGGCGTGCTACTGGGAATCCTCACGGGCGGGTCGAGGTTCCTCGAGGACGGCATCCGGCCGGTGATCGCCGGCCTGCAGGCCGTGCCCACCATCGCGTTCCTGCCGCTGGCGATCCTGTGGTTCGGCTTCAACGGCACCGCGGTGCTGGCCATCACGGCATTCGGCACCTTCAAGCCGATGGCGCTGGCCACGTACGGCGCCATGCACCAGATCGCACCCACGCTCATGATGGCCGGCAGGGCACTGGGGGCGAAGGGGCTGTTCATGCAGCGCACGCTGATATTCCCGGCGATCGTGCCGTCGCTGGTGACCGGCCTCAAGATGGGCTGGTCGTTCGCGTGGCGCGCGCTGATGGCCGCGGAGATCGTGGTGACCGGCGCTGCGGGCCTCGGCGGCGTGCTCGAGCTCGGGCGCGAGATCGGCGCGATTGACGTGGTGATGGCGGTGATCCTGGTGATTCTGGTGGTCGGCATCGTCACGGAGCAGCTGTTCTTCACGCGCCTGGAGCGCTGGGTCAATCGGCGCTGGGGGCTGGTGGGTGCGCGCTAGCCGGCGGGTGGCCGGGGCGGTCGCCGCCGCCGTGCTGCTGCTGGCGGGGGTGCTGGCCGGGTGCGGGGGAGGTGGCGGCCCCGCCGACGTGGTGCGCGTGGGGCTGTTCCTGAACATCACACACGGACCCGCCCTGATCGCCCTGCAGGAGGAGTTCGCCGACGGCCTCGCGGGCCTGCCGGTGGAGGAGCAGATCTTCGCGAGCGGGCCCGAGGAGGTCAGCGCCCTGCTCAGCGGGTCGCTCGACGCGGGCTACATGGGCCCCGGCCCCTACGTACTGGCCGAGAGCCGTGCGCCCGGACGCCTGCGCCTGCTGGGCGGCGTCGCGACGGGCGGGCAGACGATGGTCGCCCAGCAGGGCAGCGGCATCGGCGCCGTGGCCGACCTGGCGGGAAAGCGGGTGGCGGTGCCGTCGCACGGCAATACGCAGGACCTCACACTTCGCCTGCTGCTCGACACCGCGGGCCTCCGGGCGTCGGACCAGGGCGGCGACGTGGAGGTGGTGCCCGTGAAGAACGCCGCGCTGCCCGAGGCCATGCGGCAAGGAGTGATAGACGCCACGCTGGCCCCCGCGCCGTTCGGCGAGAGGCTGGTGGCCGAGGGCGACGCCGTGGCGGTGCCCGGCATCGACCGGATCATCGACGACTGGAGGATCCCCGCCACGATCCTGGTGGTGTCCGAGGACTTCGCGCGGGCGAACCCCGACGCCACCCGGGCACTCGTGGAGGCGAGCGCCCGCGCCGTGGCCCGCGCCCAGGCCGGGCCCGCCGTGGTGGCCATCCGCTTCAACCAGATGCTGTCGGCGCAGACCGGCAAGGAGATCGACCAGGGAGTGCTGCTGGCCGCGCTCGGGCGCATGCGCTCGAGCGCGGGAATCGCCCCGGGCGCCATGCAGCGAATGGTGCGCGCCGCCGAGTTGTCGGGGTACCTCGGGGGCCCCGTGCCGCCCGCCGCGCTGGTTCCCCGCCCCGGCTGACCCGCCGTCGGGAGGACTCGGCCCGCGCGTGTGGAACGGACAGGCGCACCGGAACACTCCCTGGAGGGCATGCAATGACGCGGCAGGCACGCGTTCTCGTGATGGCGAACCAAAAAGGCGGGGTGGCGAAGACCACCTCGACGCTCAGCCTCGCCGCGGCCCTGCACGAGAAGGGGCAACGCGTGCTTGTGGTCGACCTCGACCCCCAGAGCAACCTCTCGATGAGCCAGGGAATCGACGTCGAGGGCCTGCAGGACGGCATGTACGACGTGCTGGTGAAGGCCCTGCCGATCAGCGACATCATCCAGGTGCGCGAGATCGACATCGCCCCCGCCGGCATCGAACTGGCCGGCGCCGAGCTGGCGCTCTCGAGCATGATCGGCCGCGAGCGCGCCCTGCAGCGCGCGCTCGAGCCCGTGCGCTCGCGCTACGACTACATCATCATGGACACCCCGCCGTCGCTGGGGCTGCTCACCATCAATGCCTTCGTGGCGGCGCAGGGCGTGATCGTGCCGGTGCAGTGCGAGTACCTCTCGCTGCGCGGCCTCGCCCAGCTCACCCAGACGCTCGAGCAGGTGCGCGAGCACCTCAATCCCGACGTGGACATCTTCGGGATCCTCCCCACCATGTACGACGGGCGCACCATGCACTGCCGCGAGGCCGTGGACGTGCTCATCGACAGCTTCGGCGACGTGGTGTTCCGCACGCGCATCGGCAAGACCGTGCGCTTCGCGGAGGCCCCCGTGCAGGGCAAGAGCATCCTCGCCTACGACGGCAGCGGCCAGGCCGCCCGCTGGTATCGCCAACTGGGGCGCGAGGTGCTCGAGCGCGATGGCGTGTGGACCGACGACCTCGAGAGAATGCGCCGCCCGGTGCGCGACGTGAGGCCGCAGTCCGGGCCGAGCCTTAGACTGGCCTCGTGAAGAAGCAGTCCATGCGCGAGGGTCCGCTCGCGGACCTGTTCAGGAGCACCACGCCGGGCGAGGGCGGTGCACAGGGCATGCAGTCGGAGGCCCCGGCCGAGACCCGCCAGGAAATCCCCATGCGCGCCGAGGGCCAGGCCGTGGTGCGGGTGGTTGGCGTGGGCGGCGGTGGCTGCAACGCCGTTGACCGCATGATCGAGGCCGGCGTGCATGGCGTGGAGTTCATCGCCATCAACACCGACCGGCAGGCGCTCGACAGCAGCCGCGCCGACGTGGTGATTCCCGTGGGCGCCGAGGTCACGCGCGGTCTCGGCACCGGCGGCGACCCGGCACTCGGCGAGATGGCCTTCCGCGAGAGCGAGGAGCACTTGCGCCGCGTGTTGCGCGGCAGCGACCTCGTGTTCATCGCGGCCGGCGAGGGCGGCGGCACCGGAACCGGCGGCGCCCCGGTAGTGGCCAAGGTGGCCCGCGAGCTCGGGGCGTTGGCCGTCGCGGTGGTCACCCGTCCGTTCGGCTTCGAGGGCAACAAGCGCGCGGGCACCGCCGATCTGGGCATCACCCACCTCAGCGACGCCGCCGATACGGTCATCGTCATCCCGAACGACCGCCTCATGAGCGTGCTCGAGCGCGGAACCAGCGTGATGCATGCGTTCGCCGTGGCCGACGACCTGCTGCGCCAGGGCGTGCAGGGCATCAGCGACCTCATCACGCTTCCGGGCCTCATCAACGTCGACTTCGCCGACGTGCGCACGATCCTCAAGGACGCCGGGACCGCGCTGCTGGGCATCGGCTACGCCACGGGTGGCAGCCGCGCCACCGACGCCGCCACGGCCGCGATCTCGTCGGCCCTGCTCGAGACGCCCATCGACGGCGCCCGGGGAATCCTGCTCGGCGTCACCGGTGGCCCGAGCATGTCGCTCATCGAGGTCACCGAGGCCGCCCAGGTGGTAGCCGACGCGGCAGACCCCGACGCCAACATCATCTTCGGCGCCACGATCGACGACCAGCTTGAGGACCAGGTGTGGGTCACGGTCATCGCCGCGGGCCTGTCGGGCACGCCCGCGCGCGGGGGCACGAGCATGGCGGGCATCGGCTCGCGCACGCCCGCCACGCGCGTGGAGCGCGGACGCCGCGCGCGGCCCGAGGGCACGGCGGCGCTGGGCAGCTCATCCGAGATCGCCGAGCCGCCCGAGGCGCCGGACCTCTCAGCCGATGTCCCGCCGCTGCCCAAGCCCGAGGATCCTCCTGAGGCTGCCCCGCCGCCGCCGGTGGCCCCCGGCCCCGACCAGCCTGCCAGGGCGTCGTCGCCCGCGGAGACCACCGCGGTCGCGCCGCCCGGCGAGGAGTCCACCCGCCTGTTCCCGGTGGAGGACGACAAGGGATCGTCCGACCCGAACGGCGGATCCGCCGCCTAGGCGCGGGCCCGGTGATCATCGGTGCGGTAGCCGCGGGCAACCCGCTCTCGGCGCGGGCCGGCGCACGCGCGCTGGCGGGTGGTGGCACCGCGGTGGACGCAGTGATCGCGGCCGCCCTCACGGCTGCCGTGGCCGAGGCCGTGCTCACGGGTCCCGGGGCCGGTGGATTCCTGCTGGTGCGACCGCCGGGCGGCCCGGCCACGGTGCTCGACTTCTTCGTGGCCGTGCCCGGGCTCGGGCCCGCCGGGCGTCGGCTCGACCCCGCCGACCTGCATGCGTTCACCGTGCCCTTCGGCACGGCCGAGCAGGTGTTCCACATCGGCCCGGCGTCGGTGGCCGTGCCCGGCATGCTGGCCGGGCTCGACCAGGCCTCACGGCGATTCGGTCGCCTGCCCATGGCCGACCTGGTGCGCCCCGCCGTGCAGCTGGCCCGCGAAGGGGTGCTGGTGGGCGAGGAGTCCGCGTACCTGCATCGGATACTCCAGGACATGCTGCGCCACACCCCGGCGTCGGCGGCGCAGTTCACGCCCGGTGGCCGACCGGCCGGGCCCGGTACCACCCTGGTGTTGAATGACCTGGCCTCCACGCTCGACAGGTTCGGCCGCGAGGGCGCGGGATGCATGTACCAGGGCGTGGTGGGCGAGGAGATCCTGCGCTACCTCGCGGCCACCGGTGGCCTGCTCACACCGGACGACCTCGCGGCCTACCGGGTGGTGGAGCGCCGGCCCGTGGAGGTGGGGTTTCGTGACGTCACCGTCCTCACCAACCCTCCGCCCTCGAGTGGCGGCGTGCTCATCGCCGCGGCGCTCGATGAGATGCAGGGGCGTCCGGCGCCCGCGGACGACGAGGCCTTCTACGCCGGAATGGCCCGCGCCCAGGCGGCCGCCAACGCCATGCGTGGGCCGGGGTTCCACGTGGGCCTCGGCGAGGAGGACTTCCTCGAGCGCTTCTGGGCGGCCATGCGCGCGGCCAACGCGGGTGGCACGCCGCCGTCGCGCAAGCCCACGGGCACCACGCACGTGAGCGCCATCGACGCCGAGGGCGGCATGGCCAGCCTGTCGTCGTCCAATGGCTCGGGTTCGGGCGTGGTGGCACCGGGCACCGGCGTGCTGCTCAACAACATGCTGGGCGAGAGCGACCTCAACCCGGCCGGTTTCGGGTCGCTGCCGCCCGGCGCGCGCATGACATCGATGATGGCGCCCACCCTGCTGCTGCGCGGCGACGCGCCGCTGGCAGCGGTGGGGTCGGCGGGCTCCAATCGCCTGCGGTCTGCGATCCTCATGGTCGTCGCCGGGATGGTGGACGACGGCCTCGGCCCCGGTGAGGCGGTCGGCAGGCCGCGTGTACACCACGAGGGCGGCGGGCTGGACGTGGAGGGGGGTGTCCCCGCGTGCGCCGTGACGGCGCTGGGTGGCGCCGGGTTCGACCTCCGGCTCTGGGACGAGTCCAACCTCTACTTCGGCGGGGTCTCGGCGGTGGGCGTCACCGCCCGGGGGCTCGAGGCCGCGGGTGACCCGCGGCGGGGCGGGGGCGCCGCCGGGGTGGACGACGAGGGGCGGGTGGTGGACCTGTGAGCACGCGCGAGGTGACGGCGGCGGGCAGGACCTTCGAGCTGGTGGCCGAGCCGCCCAGGACATCCCTCACCGATGACGCCCACACGCTCTGGGGCTTCAAGGTGGAGGTGCGCGAAGGCGGGCAGGTGGTGGCCATCAAGACCTGCTTCGTGGGGCGCGTGACCGTGCAGGCGCGTCACCCCGAGGCGCTGCAGGGCACGGCCGAGGACATCGCCGCGGTGGTGCACCAGATGGCCTTCGACAAGATCGCCGAGGGCCTGGCCTCGGGCGACGTGGACGACGCTCTGGTGTTCGCCTAGGCCGCGGTGCGGCCCTGGGGGCTGGGGCGCATGCCGCTGATCTCCACGGCCACCGCGATCGCCTGCTGGCGCCCATCATCGGGGGCCTCATCGGCGATGCGCCAGGCCTCACGCGCGGCCCAGCGCAGCCGCTCGGCCTCATCGGGCCTGCCCCTGGCCTCGTGGGCCTGCTGCATCAGGTGCTCCAGCACGCGCGAGCGCTCCTTGGCCGAGAGCTCGCTCTGCGTGTAGCCGCCCCCGTGGCGCATGAGGATCCAGAACACGAACAGCAGCAGCGGGATCTTTATGGCGAGGAAAACGATGAGTGCCCCGGCCGCGAGGGTCTCGGGGCCGAACGCCGCGCCGGCGAACGACACCATGACGGTGCCCAGCACCACGGCCCCGGCAAGCAGCGCCACCACGGCCAGCGCGCGCCACCCGTGCAGGTCGCCGTCGCGGTCGTAGAAGAGGCGCACCACCCAGCTCTGGCGGGCGGCCCTCGCGCGGTCGTCGCGTGTGATGCCCATCGCGCTCGACGCTAGCACCGGCCCGTCAGCCCAGGGGCAGTATCCGCCCGGCCACGCCACCGACATCGACGGATGTCCCATCGGGCACCTCGTGGCGGACCATGCCGAGGGCCATCCACCCGGCGCCGGGAACCTCCGCCACGCTCGTCACGGTGCCCACCGGGCCGGTGCCCGCAACCGCGTCGGCGCGCGTGCCTGCGCCTGCACCCGTGCCTCCCTCCGCATCGGCGGCCACGAGCACGTCGGTGCCCGCGGCCACGGACCCGTCGAGGGCGATGCGCGCCAGGCGCCGGTTGGCGTGGCCTCGGTAGTGCAGGCGCGCCACGGTCTCCTGCCCCAGGAAGCAGCCCTTCGCGAACGACACCGCGTCGTCGAGGCGGGCCTCCTGCACCAGCGTGCGATCACCGGTGTCCACCCCGACCTCGGCAGCGCCCCGCGCGATGCGCAACGCATCGATGGCCCCGGGCGGCGAGACGGTGATGCCCAGGTCGCGTGCGAGTTGCCCGGGGTCGTCGGCCAGCACCTCGATCGTGCCGGGGATCGCCCCGGGCACCTGCAGGGCGCCGGCCCCGGCGAGCACCGGCGCGAGGTCGTCGGTGGCCACCAGCACGCGGGCATCCTCGGGCCCCAGCACCAGGGCGTCCTCCGACACGTGGTGGGCGGCGATCACCGCCGTGCCGTCGCCCGCCGGTGGCGGGTCGAGCAGCAAGGTGAAGGACTGCTCGGCGTCGCGGGCCACCGCCATCTGCGCCACCACGTGCCCCTGCGTGGTGAGCACCAGCGACCGGGTGGCTCCGCCCACCGGAAGGGCCTCGATGTCGGCGGTGAGCAGGCCGTGAAGAAGCGCCGGGGCATCCGGGCCCTCCACCCACGCGATGCGCCGGGGCCGGACGGCCACGACGGAGGCCGTCACGGCAGCGCGACCTTGCCGTTGGTGCGGGCGCGCGCTGCCGCGATGCGCTCGCGGTCGGCGCTCTCGAGGGCGGCCGCGAGGATGTCGCGCACCATCGCGAGGCGCACCTCCTCGTCACGGCACTCGAGCAGGTCCTGCTTGGGCTCGGCGGGCATCTCGATCATCCCGGCCAGGCCATACGAGAGCGGCACGTCGTCGCGGATCGGCGGCGCATGGCCCTCGCCCGCGATCTCGGCCACCAGGCGCGCGAAGAGCTCACGCACGTCGTCCTGCAGCTCATCCGGCGCATCGGGGGAGTCGTCGGTGACCTCCTCCACCCACGCCGAGAGGTACATGCGGCCCGCGGTCTGCTTGAGCACGCGCACCACCTGGCCGCCGGACACCGTGACGTTCATGCGGCCGTCGGCGAAGCGGCGCCCCAGCGCCACGAACCTCGCGGTGCACCCGATCGGCGATGCGCCCTCGCCGTGATCCTGCATGATCACGAACGGCCGATCGTCAAGCACGCAGTCGGCCATGAGCTGGCGGTAGCGCGGCTCGAACAGGTGCAGCGGCACGCGCTCGCCCGGTAGCAGCACCAGTCCGAGCGGGAAGAGCCCGAGGTCGTCGAGTTCCGGCATCGGCGGCGAGTGTAGCCTCCTGCCCGTGTCCGACGCGCCGCATCTCGACCCCGCGCTGATACGGCCGATCCTGTCGTCGGTGCAGCCGTACGTGCCGGGCCGGCCGCTGGCGGACCTCAGGCGCGAGCTTCGCGGCATGCCCATCACGAAGCTGGCGTCCAACGAGGGCCCGTACCCGCCGTTCCCGCTGGCCATCGAGGCCATCGAGCGTGCCGCCGTGGAGCAGAACCTCTACCCCGACCCGGGGGCATGGGGCGTGCGCGACGCCCTGGCGCAGCGGCACGGCGTCGCACCCGAGCGCATCACGGTGGGCAACGGCATGGACAGCCTCATCAAGGTGCTCTGCATGACGTTCCTCGACCCCGGCGACGAGATCGTCATGTGCTGGCCGTCGTTCGCGTCGTACCGCCAGGGCGCCATGGTGGAGGCCGCTACGTGGACCCCCGTGCCGCTCGATGCCGGGGGCGCCTACGACCTGGATGCCCTTGCCGCCGCCGTGGGGCCGGCCACCAAGATCGTGGTGGTGGTGAGTCCGAACAACCCCACGGGCGGCGTGGTGTCCGATGCCGCCCTGCGCAGGTTCCTCGATGCCCTTCCCGCGCACGTGCTGCCGGTACTCGACGAGGCCTACTTCGAGTACCTGCCGCCCGGGTCGCACGACGGCATGGCGCTCATCCGCGAGGGCCGGTCCCTCGTGGTGATGCGCACCTTCAGCAAGGCCTACGGGCTCGCCGGCCTGCGGGTGGGATGGATGGCCGGCCCCGAGGGGCTCGCCGAGGCGATGTCGCCGGTACGCAACGCATTCGACGTGAACGCCGTGGCGCAGGCCGCGGCGGTGGCATCGCTGGAGGACGCCCCCGCCCACATGCCGCAGCGCATCGCCGAGGCCACGTCCGAGCGCGAGCGCATGGCCCACGGCCTGCGCGCGCTCGGGCTGGACCCGCTGCCGTCATCCGCGAACTTCCTCTTCGTGGACGTCGGCGACGACAAGGCGCGGGCGCTCGACGCCGCCCTCACGCGGCGCGGGGTGATCGTGCGGCCCACGGCGGGTTTCGGCGCGAACGGCGGCCTGCGCATCAGCGTGGGCCTGCCCGGGCAGACCGACCGCCTGCTGGCGGCGATGACCGAGGCCCTGGCAGAGGTGGCCTGATGCCGGGGCCGCCCGCATGACCCCCGCCGAGGTGGCAAACGGCGTGCTGGCCGGCCGCCGCCGCGCCATCGGCCGCGCCATCTCGATGGCCGAGTCGCTCGGGCCGGAGGGCCGTGAGGTGATGCGCCTGCTGCATCCCCGGGCCGGCACGGCCATGCGCGTGGGCATCACCGGATCACCGGGGGCGGGGAAGAGCACCCTGTCGGCGGCGATCGTGCGCCTGCTGCGCGAGCGCGGGCTCACCGTGGCCATCGTCAGCGTCGATCCCACCAGCCCGTTCACCCGCGGCGCCGTGCTGGGCGACCGCATCCGGCTAGGGGACCACTTCCTCGACGAGGGCGTGTTCATCCGCTCGATGGCCAGCCGCGGTCACCTGGGCGGCCTCGCCGAGGCCACGGGGGACGCCATGACCATCCTCGACGCCGCCGGGTTCGACGTGGTGATCGTCGAGACCGTGGGCGCCGGCCAGAACGAGGTGGAGGTGCAGGCGCTCACCCACACCGTGGTGCTGGTGCTCATGCCCGGCAGCGGAGATGCGATCCAGGCGATCAAGGCCGGCGTGATGGAGATCCCCGACGTGATCGTCATCAACAAGCGCGACCGCCCGGGCGCAGATGTCCTCGCCGGCGAGGTGGAGTCGGCCCTCACGCTGGTGCCCACCGACGGCTGGCTGCCGCCGGTGGTGCTCACCCAGGCGCTGGATGAGCAGGGGGTGGACGATGCCTGGGGCGCCGTGGAGCGGCATCGCGCCAACCTGGCGGCGTCCGGGCTGGCCAATGCGCGTGCCCGCGACGGCATGCGCCGCAACCTGCGCTCGCTGGCGCTGGAGCGCCTGGCCCGCGACCTCGTCGAGCGCGCGGACGACGCCGCGCTCGACGCCCTTGCATCGCGCGTGATCGCCCGGGAAATCGACCCCGCGACCGCGGTCGACAGTATCCTCGGCACACCACCCCCTCAGGAGGGTTGATGTCCGCTGACCGCAGCCCGCCCGATCGGCGGGGCGACACCAACTGGAAGGCCATCCTCGGCATCGCCGCGGGAGTCCTCCTCGTGTGGTTCATCATCGCGAACGCGCAGCAGGTGGAGGTGACGTGGTGGGTGTTCGACACCTCCACCAGCCTCATCGTGGTGATTGTCATCGCGGCCCTGTTCGGCGCGGGCATCACGTACTTCTTCACGCGCGTCCGCCACCGTGACGCCGGCCGTCGCGGTGACCGCCGCCGGGGTGGCGACCCCTCCAATGGTCACGGGGAGCCGCAGCCGTGAACGAGCGCGAGCCCCTCTCCCGGGAGCGCGTGGTGGAAGCCGCGCTCGCGGTGATCGACGAGTCGGGCGTGCAGGGCTGCAGCATGCGGGCGGTGGCATCCGAGCTCGGCGTGGAGGCCATGTCGCTGTATCACCACGTGCCCGGCGGCAAGGCTGAGATGATGGACGGGGTGGTGGCGCTGGTGCAGACCGAGTTCGTGTCGCAGCTCGAGATGACCGGTGATTGGCGGCAGGACATGGGTGGGTTCTCGCGTGGCTATCGCGCCACGCTGTCCGCCCACCCCAAGGTGGTGGCCATGATCGCCGCCCGCCCATCCGTGGCCTACCGCAGCAGCACCGGCCTGGTCGGGCCCCTCTTCAACGCGATGGAGGACGCCGGGTTCTCGCGCGAGGACGCCCTGCGCGCCGTGCGCGTGGTGTCGCGCTGGACGATCGGGTTCACCATGGGCGAGGCCTCGGCGATCGACGACAGCGCCGCCGCCGAGGAATTCGACGAGCCCCTGCTGGTGGAGGTGTTCACGGACATCGCCCGGGGCGAGGACGACGTGTTCGAGTTCGGGCTCGAAGCCCTGCTCGACGGCCTTCAGGCACGACTCGGCGGCTGATCAGCGCGCGCGGATGGTCACGTCGCCGGCCGACGCGCTGGCGATGATCACCCGGCTCGACGACGGCGTGTCGGCGATGCCCTCCAGGTTCACCGAGCCGGCTCCCGCGCTGGCGTCCACCCGGTAGTCGTCGCGCGGCACCACCACGGTCACGCCTCCCGCGGTGGTGGACGCCTCCACGCGATCGGGGGCCCGCTCGGCCTCCACGCGCACGTCGCCGGCCGTGCTCGACGCGCGGATGTCCCGGGCGCGCGAGCGCAGCACGGCTACGCCGCCCGCCGTGCTCTCGGCCACCACGGGGCCCGAGGTCCCGGTGACCATCACCGACCCGGCCGTGCTGGTTGCGCGCACCGATGCGGCCGGGGGCATCACCACGTCGAAGTCCACCGAGCAGCCGGTGAGCACCCCGAGCGTGGGGCAGTCGGTGTCGAGCACCACCGTGCCCGCGGTGGTGGATGCCATCACCTCAGGTGCGAAGAACGCGTAGCCCTTGGTGATGCGGGCGACGAGGCGGTCATCGGCCCCCGCGTCCACCGCCACCGCACCCGCGCCGGTATCCACCGACACCTCGGTGACCGGGCCCGGCGCCGTGAACACGTCGGTCACCTCGGTCCGGGCCACCGTGCGCATGAGCAGGAACGCCACGCCCGCGGCGATGGCCATCAGCAGTATCAGCGTGAGCAGGCGCTTCACTTCACGCGCGCCACCCGCGATGCCACGTCGGCGGCCAGCCGCACGCCGAAGCCCGATGCGTGGTCGCCCTGCATCGCGGTGCCGGCCACGTCAACATGGCACCACGGCACGCCCTCGGTGAAGTCGCGCAGGAAGCGCGCGGCGTACACCGCGCCGGCCTGGCGCTTCTTCGCGGAGTTGCTGAGGTCGGCAACGGAGCTCTTCACCAGCGGGTCGTAGCCCGGGTGCAGAGGCATGGGCCAGCAGAGGTCACCGGTGTCGTCACCCGCCTCGCGCACCAGCTCGGTGAAGGCCGGGTCCGTGCCGAACAGCCCGGCGTAGACCTCGCCGATGGCCACCACGATCGCGCCCGTGAGCGTTGCCATGTCCACCATGCGCGTGGCGCCCTGGCGCGCGCAGTAGGTGAGCGCGTCGGCGAGGATGAGCCGGCCCTCGGCATCGGTGTTCGTCACCTCGATGGTCCTGCCGTTCATCGCGGTGAACACATCGCCCGGCTTCATCGCGGCCTCGCCCAGCATGTTCTCAGTGGCCGGCACCACGGCCACCACCTCGGCGGGAACCTCGAGGTCGGCGATCAGCCCCATCGCGGCGATCACCGCGGCGCCGCCCGCCATGTCCATCTTCATCTCCTCCATGCCGCCCGCCGGCTTGATCGAGATGCCGCCCGTGTCGAAGGTGACGCCCTTGCCCACCAGTCCGAGCACCTCCTTCGTGGTGCGCGCCGCCCTGGGCGGCCGGTAGCGCATGACGATCATGCGCGGCTGCTCGGCCGAGCCCCGCGCCACGGCCAGCAGGGCGCCGGCCTTCAGCGTGGTGAGCTCGCGCGGGCCCAGCACGTCGATGGACAGCGTGCGCCGGCCCCGTGCTACCTGCTCGGCGCGCTTGGCCAGGATGGTCGGGGTCATGTGGTTCGACGGCGTCTCGGCCAGCTCGCGCGCCAGGTTCACGGCCCCTGCCGTGGCGCCGACCGCCCTGGTGCCCGCAGGCGTGAGTGCGCCGCCGGCCACGACGACCTCCATCTCGCCCTTCGCCCGTCCGCGCTTGCCGCCCTCGGCCTTCTTCGAGCGGAAGGCCTCGAGGCGCCACGCACCGGTGGCGAGCCCCTCGGCCATGGCGCGCACATCGCCGCGATCGGCGTCGGCGGCGGGGAGCAGCGCAACCCTGCGGGCGCCCACCTCGCGCGCCGCACGCGCGGCGGCGCGACCTGCGGCGGCCCACGCGCCCCGGTCGGGCTCGTCACCCACGCCGGCCAGCAGCACGCGGGCCACGGGGATGTCCCCGCGCGTGTGCAGCACGCGCACCTGGCCCGCGGCGCCCGTCACCTCGCCGTCGTCGATGACCGCCGACACCAGGCCGCCGAGCGCGGCATCCACCGCGGCGAGGGCGCCCTCCGGGCCACCCGGGGGCGAGGGCACCGGCACCACCAGGGCGTCGGCCTTGATGCTGGCGGGGTTGGTGGCACGGCTGCTCGTGACCTTCATTCGGCGATTCCTCGTTCGCGGGCGATGGCCCGTAGTGTGCCCGTCGCAGCAGGTATCCTGCGCGCCCTATGGGACGCCCGATCCGAGTTGTCATCGCCAAGCCCGGCCTCGACGGCCACGACCGCGGGGCCAAGATCGTGGCCCGGTCGCTGCGCGACGCCGGCATGGAGGTCATCTACACCGGCCTGCACCAGACGCCCGAGCAGATCGCGGCCACGGTGGTGCAGGAGGACGCCGACGCCGTGGGCCTGTCGATCCTCTCGGGCGCGCACATGACCCTCGTGCCGCGCATCATGGAGCTGCTGGCCGCCGAGGGCGCGGATGAGGTACTGGTGATCGTGGGCGGCACCATCCCGGCCGACGACGCCGACGAGCTGCGCGCGCTGGGCGTGGCCGCCGTATACACCCCAGGGGCCCCCGTGGACGACATGGTGTCGTTCCTCGAGGGCGCCGTCGCCGCCTAGTGGCCGTCGGGCGCGAGCGCCGCGGCGCGGTGCAGGTGCTGGTGCTCGACAGGCAGGAAGCCCTCAACGCCTTCTCGCCCGAGCAGATCGACGACCTCATGGCGGCGCTGGCCGATGCGGCCGCCGACCCCGGCGTGCGCGCCGTGGTGCTCACCGGTGCCGGCCGGGCGTTCTCGGCCGGGGCCGACATCAGCCGCATGGCCGACATGGACGTGGACGGCGCCCGGGAGTTCGCTGCCAAGGGCCACGGCCTGTGCAACGCCATCGAGGCCCTGCCCGTGCCGGTGATCGCCGCCGTCAACGGATTCGCGCTGGGCGGCGGTTGCGAGGTTGCGCTGGCCTGCGACATCCGCCTGGCATCCGCCGCCGCGAAGATGTCGCAGCCCGAGGTGGCGCTGGGAATCCCGCCCGGGTGGGGGGGATCGTTGCGCCTGCCCCGCATCTGCGGCGAGGGGTTCGCGAAGCGCATGATCCTCACCGGCGCGATGATCGGGTCGGACGAGGCGCTGGCCGCCGGGCTGGTGTCGGCGGTGCACCCTGCCGACGACCTGCTGGACGCCGCGGTGGCGATGGGTGACGAGATCGCGCAGAAGTCGCCGTCGGCGGTGGCGCTGTCGAAGCGGCTCGTCCACGCCGCGCTCGGGCCGCGCGACGACCTACTCGCCGCCGAGGCCGAGGCGTTCGCGCAGCAGTTCGCCCACCCCGAGCGCATCGAGGGCATGACCGCCTTCCTCGAGAAGCGCCCGCCCTCGTGGGCGGGGTAGCCGCCTGACACTTGGCCCGAGGGCGCAGTTCCCGCGCTTCCCGGCCGCGCCCCGTTGGTATGCTCGGCGCCCTTCACAGTGGAGCGTGATTTTCGCCCTGCGAAGGCCAATCTCAACTCCTAGGAGCCCGTCTTCGTGAAAATCGCCGTATGCGTCAAAGAGGTGCCGGACACGACCGCCGAGAAGCGGATCGACCCGGGCACCGGCCGCCTCGTCCGCGACGAGGGCGACCGCATGCTGAATGAGTTTGACAAGTACGCCGTGGAGGAGGCGGTGCGCCTTAAGGAGGCCGGGGCCGCCGACGAGGTGATCCTCATATCCCTGGGCCCCGAGAAGGCGGTGGAGTCACTGCGCCAGGGCCTGGCCATGGGCGCCGACAGCCTGGTGCTCGTGAGCGATGCCGCCGCGGCGGGGTCCGACTATCTCGGAACGGCCACGGTGCTCGCCAAGGTCCTCGATGACTCCGGCGCCGAACTGGTGCTGCTGGGCAGCGAGGCCACCGACGCCCGCTCGGGCGTGATGGCCGCGACCCTCGGCGAGGTCTCGGGCCGCGCCTGGGTGACCGCCGCCAACTCGCTGGCCGTGAGCGGTGGCAGCATCACCGTGGAGCGCCAGAGCGATGACGGCGTGGACACCGTGGAGCTCCCGCTGCCGGCCGTGGTCTCGGTGACCAAGGCGATCAACGAGCCGCGCTACCCATCGCTCAAGGGCATCATGGGCGCGAAGAAGAAGCCCCAGGAGGTCAAGTCGCTGGCGGACGCCGGCATCGACGCCTCAAAGGTGGGCGAGGCCGGCGCGGGCACCAAGGTGCTCGGCGTCGAGACGCCTCCCGCACGTCAGGCCGGCCAGGTCGTCAAGGACGACGGCAACGGCGCACAGCAGATCCTCGACTTCCTGGTCGAGAAGAAGATCGTCTGAACCCGGACTCGGAACCGAAAGGACTTAACGACATGGCAGGCATCCTCGTCGTCGCCGAGCCCAAGGGCAGCGGCTTCCGTCGCGTAGGACTCGAGATCCTCTCGAAGGCGCGCGACCTCACAGGCGCCACCGGCGGGCCGCTCGCGGCGTACGCCGGCGGCTCGGGCGTGGCCGACCAGGCCGCGCAGCTCGGGGCCTACGGCGCCGAGAAGGTGTTCGTGGCCGACCACGAGGCGCTGGGCACCGGGCTGGCCGCCCCGCACGTGGATGTGATCGCGCAGCTGCAGGCCGAGAATGACTTCTCGGCCATCCTCTTCGGCGGCACCGTGCAGGGCCGCGACACCGCGGCCGCCCTGGCGGCGCGCCTCGGCGCGGGGCTCAACAGCGACTCCACCGACCTGGCGCCCGGCGGCAGCGGCCTGCAGGCCACCCGGCCGGCCTTCGGCGGCCAGAACCTCGTGCAGAGCACGTGGACCGGCGGCCCGCAGATCGCCCTGGTGCGCCCCAACTCGTTCCAGGCCAGCGAGAGCGGCGGCTCGGCCGAGGTGGTGGCGGTCACGCCGGCCATCTCCGACGCCGCCCAGCGCGCCAAGGTGACGGCCCGCAAGCCGGCCGAGGAGGGCAAGATCAGCCTCGAGGAAGCCAGCATCATCGTTTCCGGTGGTCGCGGCCTCGGCGCGCCCGAGAACTTCGCCGTGGTCGAGGCGCTCGCCGCCTCGCTCGGCGCGGCCGTGGGTGCTTCGCGCGCCGCGGTGGACGCCGGCTGGTACCCGCACCCGAACCAGGTGGGGCAGACCGGCAAGACCGTGTCGCCCAACCTGTACATCGCATGCGGCATCTCCGGCGCCGTGCAGCACAAGGTGGGCATGCAGACGTCCGACGTGATCGTGGCGATCAACAAGGATGAGGAGGCCCCGATCTTCCAGTTCGCCGACTTCGGCGTGGTGGGGGACCTCTTCGAGATCGTCCCGCAGCTCGGCGAGCTCATCAACCAGCGCAAGGGCTAGCGCCCGCGCGGGCATGCATCAGCGCGCGGCCGGGGTCCCGCCCCGGCCGCGCTATCATGCCGCCCCCGTGGCGCCGACCGGGCCACGCACATCGAGGGAATCGAGAGGGAACGTGAAGGCAGAGATCCACCCCGAGTACGTCGTCTGCGATGTCACCTGCACCTGCGGCAACAACTTCACGACCCGCTCCACGCAGCCCGAGATCCGCGTGGAGATCTGCTCCGAGTGCCACCCCTTCTACACCGGCAAGCAGAAGATCGTGGACACGGGCGGACGCATCGAGCGCTTCAACAAGAAGCGCCAGCAGGCCAAGTAGGTATTCCGTGGCCGACGATGTCGGCCGCCTGGTCGAGCAGGTGGAGCGCACGCGCGCGGAGCTCTCCGAGGCACTGTCCGACCCCGACGCGGCGTCAGATCGTAAGCGCTACGCCGACCTGACACGCCGTTACGCGGGCCTTGAAGAGGCCGCGGGACTCGCCGCGCGCTGGCGCGATGCCGACACCCAGGCGGCCGAGGCCCGCGAGATGCTGGCCGGGGGCGAGGATGACGACGTCCGCGCGCTGCTCAAGGAGGCCGAGGCCGAGATCGACGAGCTCGAGCCCCTCATACGCGAGGCCATGGTGGAGCCCGACCCCAACGACTCGCGCGACGTCATCGTGGAGCTCCGCGCAGGCGCCGGCGGGGAGGAGGCCGCGCTCTTCGCGCGCGACCTGCTCGACGTCTACACCCGCTACGCGACGGTGCGCGGCTACATGGTGGAGCTGCTCGACGTGAGCGAGGCCGATGCTGGTGGCCTGAAGGAGGCCACCTTCGCCGTGAAGGGCGCCGGGGCGTTCAGCGTGTTCAAGCACGAGGGCGGTGTGCACCGCGTGCAGCGCGTGCCGGCCACCGAGAGCCAGGGGCGCATCCACACCTCCACCGCCACCGTGGCCGTGATGCCGGAGGCCGAGGAGGTCGACGTGCAGATCGACCAGAACGACCTGAAGATCGACGTCTACCGGTCCAGCGGGCCCGGCGGCCAGAGCGTGAACACCACCGACTCGGCCGTGCGCATCACCCACATCCCCACGGGCGTCGTCGTCTCGATGCAGGACGAGAAGAGCCAGCTGCAGAACAAGGAGCGCGCCCTGCGCGTGCTGCGCGCCCGCCTCCTGGAGAAGGCGCAGGCCGAGCAGGAGGCCGAGTTGCGCGACACCCGCCGCGCGCACGTGGGAAGCGGCGACCGCTCCGAGAAGATCCGCACCTACAACTACCCCCAGAACCGCGTGACCGATCACCGCATCGGCCTCACCGTGCCCCTCAAGGAGCAGGTGCTGCAGGGGCAGCTCTCGTCGCTCACCGATGCCCTCCAGGCCGAGGAGCGCAGGCTGCTGCTGGAGCAGCAGGTCACGTAACCCCTCTCGGGGCGATTCAGAGCCGCCTGTCCTTCTGCCTTCGGTCTCGCTCCGCTCTGCTGCTGATGCGGGTGCGGACAGGTTCCACCCCTCTCGGGGCGGTTCAGAGCCGCCTGTCCTTCTGCCTTCGGTCTAGCTCCGCTCTGCTGCTGATGCGGGTGCGGACAGGTTCCACCCCTCTCGGGGCGGCAGTGGCATCCTTCGTCCCGTGACTGTGGCTGAGGTCGTGCAGAGGTCCACCGAGTGGCTGACGGGGAAGGGGTCCGACACTCCGCGGCTGGATGCCGAGGTGCTCATCGGCCATGCGCTGGGTCTGGAACGCATACAGCTCTACACCGAGGCCGAGCGGCCGCTCACCGAGGATGAGCTCGCCGCGTGCCGGGCTCTCATCGCGCGGCGGGGTGAGTTGGAGCCCGTGGCGCACATCACCGGGCGCCGGGCGTTCGGCCGCCTCGACCTCGAGGTGACGCCCGACGTGCTGGTGCCGCGTCCGGACACCGAGATTGTCGTTGACCTCGTGGTGGAGATCGCACCCCAGGGCGCGCGCGTGGCCGACTGGGGCACGGGTTCAGGGGCAATTGCGCTGTCGATTGCCGATCTGCGGCCCGACGTCACCGTTGTCGGCCTCGAACGCAGCCCGGGCGCGCTCGCCGTGGCAGGCCGCAACCTCGAGGCCAATCCCCATCTGGCCGATCGCGTGCGCATGCTCCAGAGCGACGGCATGGCCGGGGTGAGCGGGGAGCGGTTCGACGTGGTGGTGAGCAACCCGCCGTATCTGGTGCCGGCTGACCTCGATCGGCACCCGGCCCTTCGCCACGAGCCCGAGCACGCGCTGGTGGCCGGGCCGGTGGGCACCGAGGACCATGCGCGGGTGGCCGCCGAGGCCGCCGCCGCGCTCGTGCCGGGCGGGTGGCTGGTGCTCGAGGCGGGGGAGGGTCAGGCCGACGCCGTCATGGGCATCCTCGCCGCCGCGGGGTTCGGCGAGGTATCGGCGAGGGCGGACCTCGCGGGAGTCCCCCGGGCCATCTGGGGCCGTTCGGCCCAGCCGAAACCCCCCGGCTCCCCCGCTTCGTGATTTATCCTTGCCTCGTTGCCCAGCAGTCGAGAGCCGGAGCGCGCGAGTGAGCTTCTTCGATCCCGAGAGCCAGCTGTCGCAGGACGTCACGGAGGCCGACCCAGCCGTCGCCGCCCTCCTGCGGCAGGAACTCGAGCGACAGGCCGAGACGCTCGAGATGATCGCCAGCGAGAACTTCACGAGCATCTCGATCCTGCAGGCGGTGGGCTCAGTGCTCACCAACAAGTACGCCGAGGGCCTGCCCCACAAGCGCTACTACGGCGGCTGCGAGGTGGTTGACGAGGTCGAGGACCTGGCCATCGCGCGGGCGAAGGAGCTGTTCGGCTGCGACCACGTCAACGTGCAGCCGCACTCGGGCAGCACCGCCAACGAGGCCGCCTACAGCGTGCTCATCGAGCCCGGCGACACGGTGATGGGCATGTCGCTGGCGCACGGCGGCCACCTGACCCACGGCCTCAAGGTGAACTTCTCGGGCCGCATGTACGACTTCCACAGCTACGGGGTGAACCCCGAGTCGCACCGGCTCGAGATGGACGACATCCGCGCCCAGGCCCTTGAGGTGCGTCCCAAGCTCATCGTGGCGGGCGCCAGCGCGTACCCGCGCACGCTCGACTTCCCGGCCTTCCGCGAGATCGCCGACGAGGTGGGCGCCAAGCTGATGGTGGACATGGCGCACATCTCGGGGCTGGTCGCCGGGGGCGTGCACCCGAGCCCCGTGGGCATCGCCGACGTGGTCACCTCCACCATGCACAAGACCCTCGGCGGTCCGCGCGCCGGGTTCATCATGTGCGACGAGGAGTACGCCAGCGCCATCGACCGCGCGGTATTCCCCGGCCTGCAGGGCGGCCCGCTCATGCACGTGATCGCCGGCAAGGCCATCGCCTTCGGCCAGTGCCTCACGCCCGAGTTCCGCGAGCGCCAGCAGCGCACGGTGGACAACTGCCGGGCCATGGCAGAGGTGCTCATGGCGGGCGGCATCCAGCTGGTGACCGGCGGCACCGACAACCACCTGGTGCTGGTGGACCTGTCGAAGACACCCCTTACCGGCGTGGACGGCGAGGCGCGCCTCGACCGCGCCGGCATCACGGTCAACAAGAACGGCGTGCCGTTCGACGAGCGCCCGCCCATGGTCACCTCGGGCGTGCGCATCGGCACCGCGGCGCTCACCACCCGCGGCATGGGCCCCGACGAGCTCCGCGAGGTGGGCGCCATCATCGCCGAGGCCCTCACGCCCGAGACCACCGACGCCGACCTCGACGCCCTCCGCCAGCGCAGCAAGGCCGTCGGCGACCGCTTCCCGCTGTACCCGCAGCTCATCGCGGAAACCGCCGACGTGTCGTGATGACCGCCCGGGGGGCCGGGGTGTTCCCTCCGGTCGCGAATCGGAATCGCACGGCCCATGGGCCCCCGCCCCCCGGGCCAGGACGTCGTTTCGTCTTCCCCCCGGGAACACCCCGGCCCCCCGGCCTCCGCGCCCGTGGCTGACGCGCAACGCGCTCGGGGGTGGGCGCTGGTCACCGGGGCGTCGGCGGGCATCGGGGCCGAGGTGGCGCTCAGGCTGGCGCGGCGCGGGCACCCGCTGGTGGTGGTGGCGCGGCGCGGTGATCGGCTGGCGGCGCTCGCCGAGCAGGCGCGGCGCGAGCACGGCGTGGAGGTGCGGGGCGTGGCCGCCGACCTGTCGCGCGAGGAGGGGCGCGAGACCGTGCGGGGGGTGCTCGACCAGCTGCGCGGGCCGGTGGAGGTGGCCGTGCTCAACGCCGGCGTCGGCACCCAGGGGGCGTTCGTCGACCTGCCGCGCGACCGCGAGGTGCGCGAGGTGCGGCTGAACTGCGTCGCGGTGGTCGACCTGGCATCGCACGTGCTGCCCGGGATGGTGGCCAACGGGCGGGGCGACCTGGTGGTGATGTCGTCGGCCGCGGCGTCGCAGGCGATTCCCTACATGTCCACGTACGCGGCCACCAAGGCGTTCGAGATGCGCTTCGTGCGCGGCATCGACCGCGAGCTCCGGGGCACCGGCGTGCGCGCCTTCGCAATCTGCCCGGGTCCGGTGCGCACGGCGTTCCACCGCCTGGGCTGGGGCAAGGACCTGCCGCGGCTCATGCCCACCGAGTCGGCCGGGTCGGTGGCCGCGCGCATCATCCGCGTGCTCGACCGGCGTCGTCGCAACCCGGTGGTGTCGAGCGGGCCGCTGGCGCCCATCACCATCCCCCTCACCGGGCTGCTCGGCGAGGCGCTCTCGGCGTGGGGGGCGGGCGTCTACCACCGACCCCGCCACTGACCGCCCGCGTAACGGAGGCGTCGGAGGGGCGCGGGGTGCCCTCGTAGAATCACCAGTCGATGACCACCACCCTCATACCGGTGCTCAGCGCCATCGCGGCGGCGGTGGTGGTGCTCATCCTCACGCCCGCCACCATGGCGCTGGCGCGCCGGGTGGGGGCCGTCGACCAGCCCTCGGCCCGGCGAATCCACGACCGCCCGGTGCCACGCCTTGGCGGGCTGGCCATCGTGCTGGGGTTCCTGCTGCCCGCCCTGTGGTTCCTGCCGGGCGACCCCGCGGCCCGGGCGCTCATCGCGGGAGCGGTGCTGATCGCCGCCCTGGGCATCGCCGACGACGTGCTGGGCCTGCAGCCCGCGGTGAAGCTGCTGGGGCAAGTGGCCTGCGCGGCTATACCCGTGGCGGCCGGGCTCACCATCGCCAACGGCACGCTGCCGCTGATCGGCGCCTTTGAGCTGGGGGCCGCGCAGTACCCGCTCACCATCCTCTGGTTCGTGGCCATCGTCAACATCATCAACTTCACCGACGGCATGGACGGCCTGGCCGCCGGGGTGGTGGGCATCGGCGCCACCACGTTCGCGATCATCGCCGCCTCGCTCGGCCGCGCCGACGCGGCGATCCTGGCCGCCGCGCTGGCCGGCGCCTCGTTGGCGTTCCTGAAGTACAACTTCAACCCGGCCCGCACGTTCATGGGCGACGGCGGCTCGATGTTCCTGGGCTTCATGCTGGCCGGCATCGCCATCAGCGGGGTCATGAAGAGCGCCGCGGCCGTGGCCATCGTGCTGCCCCTGGTGGTGCTGGCCATCCCGATCCTCGACACCTCGTTCGTCATCCTCAAGCGGCTGAAGCACGGCAACCCCGTGTACTCGGCCGACAAGAGCCACTTCCATCACCGGTTCCTGGCCATCGGGTGGAGCCAGCGACGCACGGTGCTGTCGATCTACGCATGGACGGCGCTGATGTGCGCGCTGGCGCTGGCCATGCGGTTCGTGCCCTACACCGACGGCCACGGCGACTGGAACGCGGGGTGGACCGCGCTGCTCGCCGGCATCGCACTGCTCGGACTGGCCGGCGCGGTGTACCTGGTGTACGTGCTCGAGATACTCAAGTGGCGCAGCGAGCCCGTGGTGCAGATCGTGCGCCGGCGCCGGGCGTCGGCCAACGAGGTGGCCACCACCAAGCGTTGAGGGCCGCGCGGGTGCGGGGTCCTTTTGCGGCGAACGCGGGACGCCTGTCACCCCCGTAGCGGGCTCGGTATGGCGGGCGGCAGGCCGGGGGATGGGTATGCTCCCGCCGTCGCCGCGCACGTCCGCGGCTCGTGTTCCACGCCCGGAGGGAAGAGAATCACCTCAGCCGCCCCTGGCCAGGCTGCCGATCACCTCGCGCCCGCGCCGGCCTCGAAGGAGGCCCCGCGCAGGGTCACGGTGATCGCCACCATCGCCAGCATCCTCGCGTGCCTCGTGGCCCTGCCCATCGTGCTGGCCCTCGGCGGGCCGCTCAATGGATGGGTGCTCGGCACCGCGCTCTGGGTGGCCAACTGGGCCGTGCAGCTGGCCACCGCCAAGCACGCGCTGAAGATGGGGCAGGGCGCCGCGGTGGGCGTGACCGGCCTTTCGTTCATCATCCGCGCGTGGACCGTGGCGGGCGTGCTGTTCATCACCGCGCTCAGGTTCGACGAGACCGTGGCCCTCATCGGCGCGGCGGTGTTCCTTGCCGCCTTCACCGCCGACCTGGCGGGCCGCGCCTTCGCGTTCGCCGCGCGGGAGAAGGCAAATGCACCCGCGGAGGAGGCTGAGTGAGGGCTGCGGCATCCCGCATGAAGTGGTGGCTCATCGCCACGTTCGGCCTTCTGCTGGCCGTGCCGGCCCTGGCCTCGGCGGCCGAGGAGTTCGACCCCGCCGAGGAGTTCGAGGTGGGGTCCTACATCCCGATCGACCTCGGGTTCATCGACCTCAGCATCAACAAGGCCGTGCTCTACATGCTGGTGTCGAGCGCCATCATCATCCTGTTCGGCGTCTTCGTGGTGCGCGGCGGGCTGAAGATGAAGCCCAACAAGGCGCAGAACGTGCTCGAGATCTCGTACGAGTTCGCCGAGCAGCAGATCGCCGGCGTCACCCTGCCCGAGCGCGTGTTCACGAAGTGGTTCCCCTACCTGGCGACGCTCTTCCTGTTCGTCGCCGTGAACAACCTCATCTCGTTCATCCCCCTTCCCACGGCCCCGCACACCGACACCTTCCAGGTGGTCGGTGACCTGGGCCTCTACGCCGCCACGGCCAACATCAACGTCACGCTGGCCCTGGCGCTCATGACCTTCGTCGCCTTCCTCTGGGAGGGCTTCGGCACCCACGGCTTCGTCGGGTACTTCAAGACCCTGATCCCGCCGGGTTCCAGCAAGGGCATCACGCCCTTCATCTTCGTGCTCGAGCTGCTGTCGCAGGTTCTTCGCCTGGTCAGCCTCTCGGTGCGACTGTTCGCAAACATGCTCGCCGGTCACCTGCTGATCATCATGGCCGCGGGCTTCTCGATCCTCGTGGGCAGCCTGCTTGGCGTCCTCGGGATTCCCTTCGCCGTCTTCTTCTACGTGTTCGAGTGGGTACTGGTGGCTGGCCTGCAGGCATTCATCTTCGCCCTGCTGTCCGGCATCTACATCGGTTACGCCGCGCAGTCCGAGCACTAGAGGCAACTCACCACACAGGAGGCCACGTGGCTCTCGAAGGCAACATCGTCGACGCATCCAAGGCTCTCACGCTCGGTCTCGCGACCGGCCTGGGCGCCATCGGCCCGGGCATCGGCGTGGGCTACATCTTCGGAAAGACCGTCGAGTCGGTCGCTCGCCAGCCCGAGCTCCGCGGTGATCTTCTCTCGATCACCTTCCTCGGCCTGGCCCTGACCGAGGCGATCACGTTCTACGCCCTGCTCATGGGCTTCGTCGCCTTCTTCCTGGTCTAAGGCGATGGACCCGCTCTCAGGCGTCGAACCGGTAGGGGCGAACCCGCTCCTCACGGTCAGTCCGGGTCTCATGATCTGGACGATCGTCGTCTTCCTCATCACGCTGTGGATCCTCAAGAAGTTCGTCTTCACCCCGGTGGGGCAGGCGCTCGAGAAGCGCCGTGCCTCCATCGCCGCCTCCATCGAGGAGGCCGAGACGAGCCGCGACGAGGCCATCCGCCTGCTCGACGAGTACAAGGCCCAGCTGGCGCAGGCGCGTCGCGAGGCCGATGAGCTGCGCGAGGCCGGCCGCCGCGAGGGCGAGCGCCAGAAGACCGAGATCGTCGGCCAGGCGCAGGAGCAGCGCGAGCGCATCGTCAGTGACACCCAGACGCAGATCGACGCCCAGGCCCAGGCGGCCGTGGCCGGCATCCGCGACGACGTGGTGGTGCTGGCGCTGTCCGCCGCCGAGAAGGTGACGGGCAAGACGCTGTCGGAAGACGATCACCGCAAGCTGGTCGAGGATGCCCTCGCCCAGGCCGACCTGAGCGGGCTGCGCTCCGCCTGATGAGCGTCGCGGCCACATATGCCGAGGCCCTCTTCGAGGCGGCCCAGTCGCAGTCCGCAGTGGACCAGGTGCGCGCGGAGCTCGGTGAGTTCTCCGCCGCCATGGCGCCCGGGTCGGAACTGCGCGAGGCACTCACGAGCCCCGAGGTGGAGACGTCGGTCAAGCACGCCGCCGTGGACGACCTCATGGAGGGCGCCCACCCGGTGTCGGTGGGCCTCGTCCAGGTGCTCATCGACCGCGGCCGACTGGCCGAGATCGACGACGTGGTGGCCGCCTACGGCCGCCGCGTGGACGCCGCGGAGGGCCGCGTGGTGGTGACCGCCGTCACCGCCGTGCCCCTCACCCCTGAACTGCGCCAGCAGATCCAGGACAAGGTGCGCGCCCAGACCGGGCGTGACGCCGAGATCGAGGAGACCGTCGACCCGTCGATCATCGGGGGCCTCGTGCTCCGGGTGGGCGACGTGGTGGTGGATGCCTCGCTCCGAACCCGCCTCGAGGAGATGCGCCGCTCCCTGGAGTCGGCACCCATCGACCTCTCGACCGCCGTCGAGGCCTGACGCGCGGCACCGCCGCATCACACGAGAAAGGTATTGACCGCCCGATGAAGCTCCGCCCCGACGAGATCACCAAGGTCCTCCGCGCCCAGATCGAGCAGTACGAGGGCGTGGCCGAGGCCGACGAGGTGGGCACCGTCCTGCAGGTGGGTGACGGAATCGCCCGCGTGCATGGCCTTCCCTCGGTGCTGTCCCTCGAGACCCTCGAGTTGCCGCACGGCGTGTCCGGCCTGGCGCTGAACCTCGAAGAGGACAACGTCGGCGTGGTGCTCCTCGGCGAGGACACCCTCATCAAGGAGGGCGACCCGGTGCGGCGCACCGGCAAGGTCATCCAGGTGCCGGTGGGCGAGGCCCTGCTCGGCCGCGTGGTCGACCCCCTGGGCAACCCGCTGGACGGCCGCGGCCCCATCCAGACCAACGACTTCCGCCCGGTCGAGTTCAAGGCCCCGGGCGTGGTGCAGCGCCAGCCCGTGACCGAGCCCTTGCAGACCGGCATCAAGGCCATCGACGCGCTCATCCCGATCGGCCGCGGCCAGCGCGAGCTGATCATCGGCGACCGCCAGACCGGCAAGACGACCATCGCCATCGACACGATCATCAACCAGCGCGGCCAGGACGTGAAGTGCTTCTACGTGGCCATCGGCCAGAAGGCATCCACGGTGGCCCAGGTGGTGGAGCGCCTGCGGGAGGCCGGCGCCATGGAGTACACCACGGTGGTGGTGGCCAGCGCGTCCTCGAGCGCCCCGCTCAAGTACCTGGCGCCGTACTCGGGTGCGGCCATGGCGGAGCACTTCCTCTACAACGGCCAGCACGCCCTGTGCGTGTACGACGACCTGTCGAAGCAGGCCGACGCCTATCGCCAGATGTCGCTGCTGCTGCGGCGCCCGCCGGGCCGCGAGGCCTTCCCCGGCGACGTGTTCTACCTGCACTCGCGCCTGCTGGAGCGCGCCTGCAAGCTCAGCGACGAGCTCGGCGGCGGTTCGCTCACGGCGCTGCCGATCATCGAGACGCAGGCCGGTGACGTGTCGGCGTACATCCCGACCAACGTCATCTCGATCACCGACGGCCAGATCTTCCTCGAGTCGAAGCTCTTCTACTCGGGCATCCGCCCCGCGGTGAACGTGGGTATCTCGGTGTCGCGCGTGGGCGGCAACGCCCAGATCAAGGCCATGCGCAAGGTGGCCGGACGCCTGAAGATCGAGCTCTCGCAGTACCGCGACCTCGAGGCCTTCGCGCAGTTCGGATCGGAGCTCGACGCCGCCACGCAGCAGACGCTGGCCCGTGGCGCGCGCCTGGTGGCCTCGCTCAACCAGCCGGCGTTCCAGCCCTGGCCGGTGGAGGAGCAGGTGGCCATCATCTTCGCCGCCAGCCGTGGCTACCTCGACGCCGTGGAGCCCTCGGAGATCCCGCGGGTGAACGAGGAGATTCGCTCGGCCCTTCGCGACGAGGGCACGATCCTCGCCGAGATCCGCGACACCCAGGACCTGCCGGACGCCCTGCAGGACAAGCTCGGCACGTTCCTCGAGGGCCTCATGAAGCGCCTGGTCGGCGTCCCCGGCGGCAGCGAGGCCGCCGCCTAGTGCCGAGCCAGCAGGACATCAAGCAGCGCATCACCTCGGTCACCGGCACCAGCAAGATCACGCGTGCCATGGAGCTCGTGGCCTCGGCCAAGCTCCGTCGTGCCCAGGTGCGAATCGAGGCCCTGCGTCCCTACGCCAAGGGCATGCGCCGCCTCATGGCCGGTGCCGCCCGCCGCGCGGGCAACCTCAACGGCATCCCGCTGCTCGACGAGCGCGCCGAGACCCGCCGCGCGTCCGTGCTGGTGGTCACCGGTGACCGCGGCCTGGCCGGCGCGTTCAACGTCAACGTCGTGCGCCGGGCCCTGCAGGAGCGCGAGGCCCTGCTGGCCGAGGGCTTCGACGAGGTCGTGTTCACCGCCGTGGGCAAGAAGGGCGGCGGCACGCTGCGCTTCCGCGGCATGGAGCTCGACAACCACTTCCAGGGCTTCTCGTCCGAGCCCACGTTCTCCGACGCGTCCGCCGTGGCCCAGTTCGTGGGCCAGCGGTACCTCGACGAGGAGACCGACCGCGTGGTGCTGGTGTTCAACGAGTTCAAGTCGCTCGTGGAGCAGCGCGTCACCGCCGAGCAGCTGCTGCCCGTCCCGCGGGACGTGGTGGAGGACGACGACGACAACCCCGACACCGAGCCGGTGTTCTCGAAGGCCCTCGCGGAGTTCGAGCCGGAGCCGGTCGCGCTGCTGTCGGACCTGCTGCCCACGTTCGTGGACACCACGATCTACCGGGCGCTCCTCGAGAGCGCCGCGGCCGAGCACGCAGCGCGTCGCACGGCCATGAGCAACGCAAGCGACAACGCCGAGCAACTCATCGCGGACCTCACGCTCGCGATGAACCGCGCCCGGCAGGCGGCGATCACCCAGGAGATCCTCGAGGTGGTCGCCGGCGCGGACGCCCTCAGCTAGACCCAACGACGAACGGATCCTCAGCCAGATGAGCACCAACGGGAAGAACACCGGGACGATCCTCGAGATCAAGGGCGTCGTGCTCGACGTCCGGTTCACCGATGACCTCCCGGGCATCTACAACGCCCTCGAGATCACGCGCCCTGACGGCACCACCCTGGTAGCGGAGGTGCAGCAGCTGCTGGGCGACGACAAGGTGCGCGCGGTGGCCCTGGACACCACCGACGGCCTCTCGCGCGGCACCGACGTGATCGACACCGGTGCCCCCATCTCGGTGCCGGTGGGCGAGCCCACCCTGGGCCGCATCTTCAACGTGCTCGGCGAGGCCATCGACGAGGCCGGCCCGGTGGACGCCAGCGAGAAGTGGCCCATCCACCGCGACCCGCCTGCGTTCGACCAGCTCAGCCCCACCTCGGAGATCTTCGAGACCGGCATCAAGGTGATCGACCTCCTCGCCCCCTACGTGAAGGGCGGCAAGGTCGGGCTGTTCGGCGGCGCCGGCGTGGGCAAGACCGTGCTCATCCAGGAGCTGATCCACAACATCGCGCAGGAGCACGGCGGCCTGTCGGTGTTCGCCGGCGTGGGCGAGCGCACCCGCGAGGGCAACGACCTCTGGCTCGAGATGAAGGAGTCGGGCGTCATCTCGAAGACCGCCCTGGTGTACGGGCAGATGAACGAGCCGCCGGGCGCCCGCCTGCGCGTGGCCCTGTCGGGCCTCACCATGGCGGAGTACTTCCGCGACGTCGGCGGCCAGGACGTGCTGCTGTTCGTGGACAACATCTTCCGGTTCGTGCAGGCCGGTTCCGAGGTGTCGGCCCTCCTCGGCCGCATGCCGTCGGCCGTGGGCTACCAGCCCACCCTGCAGACCGAGATGGGCGACCTGCAGGAGCGCATCACCTCCACCCGCAACGGCTCGGTCACCTCGGTGCAGGCCATCTACGTGCCCGCCGACGACCTCACCGACCCGGCCCCGGCCGCGTCGTTCGCCCACCTCGACGCCACCACGGTGCTGAACCGCGCCATCGCGGAGAAGGGCATCTACCCGGCCGTGGACCCGCTCGACTCCACCTCCACCGCGCTGGAGCCCAGCGTGGTGGGCGAGGAGCACTACGAGGTGGCCACGCGCGTGCAGGAGATCCTGCAGGAGTACAAGGACCTGCAGGACATCATCGCCATCCTCGGCGTGGACGAGCTCACCGACGAGCAGAAGCTCACGGTGGGCCGCGCCCGCCGCATCGAGCGATTCCTGTCGCAGCCGTTCCACGTGGCCGAGGCGTTCACCGGCACCCCGGGTGCCTACGTGACCCTGCGCGACACCGTGCGCGGCTTCAAGGAGATCATCGAGGGCAAGCACGACGACCTGCCCGAGGGCGCCTTCCTGCTGGTGGGCACCATCGAGGACGCCGTGGCCAAGGGCGCCGAGATGGCCAAGGCCGCCGCGTGAGCACGGGTTCGCCCGAGCAGAAGCGCGTCGCCGTGCAGGTGCTCACGCCCGAGGGCGTGGTGCACGACGGCGTGGCGGCGATGGTGGTGGCCCCGAGCGTCGGCGGCGAGCTGGGCATCCTGCCCCGGCACGTGCCGCTCATCGCCGCGCTGCAGCCGGGCCGCACCCGCCTGAAGATGCTCGACGAGTCCGAGGTGGTCATGGCCACCACGGAGGGCTACATCGCCGTCGAGGATGACCGCGTGCTGATCATGGTGGAGCAGGCCGAGCTGGCCGGCGACATCGACCGCGCCCGCGCCGAGCTGGCCCTGAGCGCCGCCCAGGAGGCCATCCAGGCCGCGGGCGACGACGAGGTGGCCCTGGCCGCCGCGCAGGCCGCGCTCCGCCGCGCCGAGAACCGTCTCAAGGTGGTCGACAAGGCCGCCTCCTAGTCCGGAGGAATCCATTGGCAAGTCCCGTCCGCGTCGTCGTCACCGGTGCCGCCGGCCAGATCGGCTACGCGCTTCTTTTCCGCATCGCCAGCGGCCAGCTGCTCGGCCCCGACACCCCCGTCGAGCTGCGCATGCTGGAGATCCCGCAGGCCCGCGGCGCCCTCGATGGCGTCGGCATGGAGCTCGACGACTGCGCGTTCCCGCTGCTGTCGGGCTGGATGGGCACCGACGACCCCGGCGAGGCCTTCGACGGCGCCAACATCTGCATGCTCGTGGGCGCCCGCCCGCGCACGAAGGGCATGGAGCGCGGCGACCTGCTCGAGGCCAACGGCGCCATCTTCACGGTGCAGGGCAAGGCCATCAACGACCGTGCGGCCGATGACGTGCGCGTGCTGGTGGTGGGCAACCCCGCCAACACCAACGCCCTCATCGCCATGCACAGCGCGCCGGACGTTCCGGCCGAGCGCTTCACGGCGATGATGCGCCTCGACCACAACCGCGCCCTGACGCAGGTGGCCCAGAAGACCGGCGTGCAGGTGGCCGAGGTCACCAACATGACCATCTGGGGCAACCACTCGGCCACGCAGTATCCCGACGTGGTGCACGCCAAGGTGGCCGGCACGAGCGCCTGGGACGCCATCTCGGACGAGGCCTGGGTGGCCGACACCTTCATTCCCACCGTGCAGACGCGCGGCGCGGCGATCATCGAGGCCCGCGGCGGGTCGTCGGTGGCCTCGGCGGCCAGCGCCGCCATCGACCACATGCGCGACTGGGTGCTGGCCACCCCGGCGGGCGACTGGGTGTCGATGGGCGTCCCGTCGAAGGGCGAGTACGGCACGCCCGAGGGCCTGATCGTCGGTCTCCCGTGCACCTGCTCCGGCGGCGAGTGGAGCGTGGTGGAGGGCATCGACATCGACGACTTCAGCAAGCCGCGCATCGAGCGCTCGGTGGCCGAGCTCGGGGAGGAGCGGCAGGCGGTGAAGGACCTCGGCCTGATCTAGCCGCACGGTGCGGTGAACCGGATCACGCGAGGCGCGCCAGATGCCTCCGGTGGGTCTAGCCTTGAGTGCACGCGAGGGGTCCGAAAGGGCCCCTCGTCGCGTTTCGGCCCCCGACGCCGCCGCGCTTGGCGCCCGCGTGCCCGACGCGCTCGGATAGCGTGTCGCGATGCCCGGTGGCCTCGGCATACCCGCGGTGCTCACCATGCCCGCCTTCCGCCGGGTGTGGATCGGCAGCGTGCTGTCCAACGGCGGCACCTGGTTCCAGGCGGTGGCCGCGGGGTGGCTGGTGCTGCAGATCACCGGCAGCGCCACCATGGTCGGGCTCCTGGCGCTGGCCTACCGTGCGCCGGCGTTCGTACTGTCGACCTGGGGCGGCAAGCTCGCCGACCGCCACGACTGGCGGCGCATCGGCATCATCACCTTCTCGGTGGAGGCCGCCGGCGCGCTTGCGCTCGCGGGCCTGGCCTTTGCCGGGCAGCTGTCGGTGGCGGCCATCTTCGCGGCCACGTTCGTGATGGGCGCGGCATTCGCCATCGGGCTGCCGTCTGTGCTGGCGCTGGTGCCCGCCCTGGTGCCAACCGCCCGCCTGCAGGAGGCCGTGGCGCTGAACGCCGCGGGCATCAATGTGGCGCGGGCCGTGGGTCCGATCCTCGGCGGGGTGATGCTGGCCCTCGCCGGGGCCGGCTGGTGCTTCCTCGTCAATTCGCTCTCGTTCCTCGCGCTGGTGGCGGCGCTGCTGCTGTCTCCCCACGTGGCGCAGGGCAGCAAGGTGCCGTCGGCCCTGCGCGCGGCGCTGCGCTACGCCGCCACCGATCGCGCCGCGCGCCGGCTGCTCGCCGGCATGTTCCTGTTCATGCTCTTCGCCGGGCCCATCCAGGAGCTCGCGCCGGTGGTGGCCCGCCGGCTGGGCGGTGGCCCGGTGGCCCTGGGGGTGATCCTCGGCGGAATGGGGGCCGGCGCGCTGCTGGGCGCCTGGATGCTGCAGACCCTCTCGGGGCGGGGTCTGCCCCGGCACCTGGCGCTGCCCATCGCCACCCTGGCATTCGGCGGGTCGCTGGCCGCGGTGGCCGCGTCGCCGTTCCTGTGGCTCACGGTGATCGGCATGCTCGCGGCCGGGGCGTTCTGGATCTGGATCCTCACGCTCACCAACACGGCGATCCAGCTGTCGTCGCCCTCCGAGATGCTCGGACGGATGCTCGGCTTCTACCAGCTGTCGGTGATCACGCCGATCGCGCTGGGCTCGGTGGCGTTCGGCGCCATGGCGGGTGCCATCGGCATCGGGTGGAGCCTGGGCATCGCGGCCACCTGCCTGCTGGGCTGGGGGGCGTGGACCCTCACCCACCCGATTGGCGAGATCGACCGCGACATCCGGTCGATCAGGTCGTAGCCGGCCCCGGAGTCAGCGTGGCCGCGCTGTCCTGACGAAGCCCGCGATGCGGTCCCATGCCGGTGGCGGGGTGCGGTCGTTCACCGCGAGCGAGTGATCGGCGTCCCGGATGACCAGCCGCTGCGCGGGCAGGCCGGCATCGCGGCGGGTGGACACGAGCGTGGCGGCATCGGCGAAGGGCACGGTGCGGTCACGCGTGCCGTGCACCACCAGCAGCGGCGCGGGCAGCGTGGCGGCGTCGCGCCTGGGGTCGCGGGTGAGCGCCTCGCGCGCGGCGCGCTCGCCGCCCACCGACACGATCACGCGACGTATCCCCGCGCCGATGCGCCCGAGCGGGCGCGCGGGGGCGGCCATGGTGACCACGCGGTCGGCACCGGCCTCGCGACCCGAGCGCAGGGCGATGTCGCCGCCCTGGCTGTGGCCGATCGCGCCGGTGCGGTCGGGGTCGGCCTCGGGCCGGGCTGACAGCCAGCGGATGGCCGCCGTGGCGTCGGCCGTGAGGGCGGGGAGGTCGAGCCACGCCAGCGCCGGCCCGGGCGAGTCACCGATTCCGCGCTTGTCGTAGCGAAGCGTCACCACGCCGCGGCGCGCCAGCTCGCGCGCCCACGATGCGTAAAGGCCCCCGGGCGGGCCGCCCACGATTGCGCCGTCGCGCGTGCCCGGTCCGAACCCGCCCACGATCACCACGGCGGGGTGCGGGCCGGGGCCATCCGGCAGGGTGAGGGTGCCTGCCAGCACGTCGCCGTTGCCGCCGGGAATGCCCACGTCGCGCTCCGTGGCCGCCATGGCGCCGGCCGGCACCAGCAGCAGCGCGAGGGTCATCGGTATTGCCCGCATGCTCCGACGGTATCGCGCATCGCTGCGGAACCCGCGAGTGCGGTCACGCCCGGGTGGTTGGCTATGCTGGACGCGTGGATGAAGTCCGTCTTGCGGAGCGGCTCATCGCCCATGACACCTCCGATCCGGCGGGCCTCGCGGTGGCGATGGACTTCGTCGCCGGGTGGCTCGAGGGTCGGGGCGCCGACCTGATCCGCCACGACCTGGGCGACCGCGACGCGCTCATCGCGCGCGCCGGGTCAGGGCCCGTGCGCATCATCTTCCACGGGCACGTCGACGTGGTGCCGGGGCACGCCGAGCAGTTCGTGCCGCGCATCGACGGCGACCGCCTCATCGGCCGCGGCGCGTACGACATGAAGGCCGCCCTCGCGGCGATGATGATCGCCACGTCCGACCTGGCCGCGGCGCCGCCACCGGGCGTGCGGGTGGACCTCGTGATCGTCCCCGACGAGGAACGCGCCCAGCCCGGGGCGAATGCCACCGAGATGCTTGTGGACAGGGGACTCCGGGCCGACCTGGTGGTGTGCGGCGAGCCCACGGACATGCAGGTGGGCGTGCAGGCCAAGGGCGTGATGATCCTGACGGTGGGGGTGGAGGGCCGAGCCACCCATGGATCCACGCCGTGGCTGGGCGACAACGCCATCCTTCGCGCGCTCGAGGTGTACCGCCGGCTGGAGTCTCTGCCCTTCACGCGGGCGTCCACGCCGCTCTTCCCGCGCCCCTCGGTGAACCTGGCGCGCATCTCGGGCGGCGACGCCGTGAACAAGGTTCCCGACATCTGCCACATGGATGTGGACGTGCGCTACCTGCCAGGGCAGGACCCCGAGGAGATCCTTCGCCAGGCGCGCGAGATGGGGGCGGCGTCCATCGAGGTGTCCATCGCCCGCCCGCCCGCCGACACCGATCCAGAGCACCCGCTGGTAATGGCCCTGGTGGAGTGCGCATCGCGCCACCACGCGTCGTCCGCGTCGGTGGGGCGCGACGGGTCGTCGGATGGCGTGTCGTTCATCGAGGCCGGGGTGCCGGCCGTGGAGTTCGGGCCGCTTGGCGCGGGGCACCATGGGCCCGATGAGTTCGTGGACATCCCGAGTCTGCTGTCGTACCGCCGCGCGCTGGTCGACTTCGCCGAGTGCGCCGGGGGCCTCGCGCCGGTCATCGCCGCCGGGCGCGACGAAGGGGCCCGCGCATGAGCGACGAGCCGAACGTGCCCGAGCCCGGCGAGGTGGAGCCCGGCGAGGTGGAGGCCGATGAGGCCGACCGCCCGGCGCGCTGGTTCCGCGTGCCGCGCACGCGCCGCCGGTGGCCGTGGGTGTTCATGTGGGCCGCGGTGTTCATCGTGGGCGCGGGCGCGGGCCTCGCCGTGGCCAGCTACCAGCTGCTCGGCAGCACCCTCGATAAGGCCAGCCCCGATACCAAGCTCGTGCTGGACGCCCAGGCACAGGTGGACCCCGACGTGCCCGGCGAGCCCGTGAACATCCTGCTCATCGGTTCCGACAAGCGCGCCGGCGCCGAGGGCGCGGGCGACCCCGGTCGGTCCGACTCGCTCATCCTGCTGCGCATGGACGGCGACCGCGGGTTCATCTCGATGCTGTCGTTCCCGCGCGATCTCTACGTGGACATCCCGGGATCGGGCATGGACAAGATCAACTCGGCGTTCTCGCGCGGCGGCCCGGCGAAGACCATCGAGACGATCAAGAGGCTCACGGGCGAGCCCATCAACTACTTCGTGAACATCGACTTCGAGGGGTTCGTGAAGCTCGTGGACCAGGTGGGCGGCGTGTACCTGGACGTCGACCGCAAGTACTTCCACAAGAACGTGCCCGGTGACGGCATCGACGACTACGAGGAGATCGACCTTGAGCCCGGCTACCAGCGCATGAACGGCAAGGACGCCCTCGACTACGTGCGCTACCGCCACACCGACTCCGACTTCGCCCGCATCGCCCGCCAGCAGGCGTTCCTGTCGGAGCTCAAGCGGCAGACCAACCGCTTCGGCAACCTGCCGGAGATCCCGGCCTACGCCAGCATCTTCGCCGACAACATCACCACTAACGTGCGGTCGGTGCCGCGCCTGCTGGGAATCCTGCAGCAGGCCATGACCACCGACAAGGATCGCATCGCGCGCAACAGTGTCTCGGGCAACGCCAATATGCGCGGCGGCGCGGCCGTGGTGGACACCACCCGGGGCGAGATCGACGCCAAGGTGGACGCCTGGCTCAACCCGGAGTTCGAGCAGGGCGCGCCCGCGGCCGTGGTGAGCCCCAACGAGGTACAGGTGCAGGTGCTCAACGGCAACGGGCGCCTGCTGGACGCCGAGAAGGCCACCGACCAGCTGCGCAAGCGCGGCTACGACGCCGTGTCGGGCGGCAACGCCGACTCGTTCGGCAAGCCCGAGACCCAGGTGGCGTACGCCGACGGCCAGCGCGAAGCCGCCAGGAACATCGCCGCGATGTTCGGCACGGAAACCGTGCTGGCGGCCCTGTCGCGGTCGGACACCCCCGACGGCCTCGACGTGCGGGTGACCGTGGGCGAGTCGTACGACGGCGAGCTGGTGCAGAAGAAGAAGGCCAAGAAGGCGCCCAAGCCCACCGCCGACGTGGTGGACACCACCTCGCTCGTGCCGCTGTCGAAGCGCATCCAGAGGGCCACCGGCCTCAAGATCATGGTCGCCACCCGCGTGCCGAGCGGGTCGGAGCTCAAGATCGTGCGCGCCTACCGCGTGAACACCGGGGGCGAGGGCCCGCGGGCGCTCAAGATGGTGTTCCGCATCCCGCAGGGCACCTACTGGGGATACCAGGTGCTCGACTGGGCCGACCCGCCGCTGCTCGAGGGCCGCACCGGCGTGGTGAAGAGCGGGGGTCGCGAGTACTCCACCTTCTACGATGGCAAGAACCTCATGCGGCTCGCATGGCAGAAGGACGGCGTCACCTACTGGATCTCCAACACCCTTGACTATGCGCTCTCGGACGAGACCATGTACGCGATCGCCAAGTCGGCGCGGCCGGTCGACCGCGTCACCCTGCGCCCGGGGGCGAAGCCCGTGGAGATCACCATGCAGCAGGATGCCTACACGCCCTGATGCCTGAGCGAATCGGAGTGATCGGGGCCGGGTACGTGGGCCTGGTGACGGGGGCGTGCCTCGCGTCGATGGGCCACCAGGTGACCCTGCGCGACATCGACGAGGCCAAGGTGCGCATGATCGGGGACGGCGACCCCCCGATCCACGAGGACGGCCTCAAGCAGCTCATGCACGAGTGCCGCGACCGCCTGCGCGCCACGCTCGGTATGCGCGAGATGCTCGCGGCGTCGGAGATCGTGTTCATCGCCGTGGACACCCCGCCCACCCACTCGGGCGATGCCGACCTCTCGCGCGTGATGACCGTGCTGGATGAGATCGAGCAGATCGGCGCCACCGGCGACCACGTGCTGGTGATGAAGAGCACCGTGCCGGTGGGCACCGGCGAGCGCGTGCGCGCCGAGCTCGACAAGCGCGGGCTGTCGGACGTGGGCTACTGCTCCAACCCGGAGTTCCTCAAGGAGGGGGTTGCCATCGCCGACTTCCTCAGCCCCGACCGCGTGGTGATCGGTGACTTCCGCGCCGGTGACGGCGACAAGGTGGCGGCGCTCTACGCGCCGCTTGGCGCGCCGATACTGCGCACCTCGGTGCCCACCGCCGAGATGATCAAGTACGCCTCCAATGCCTTCCTCGCCACCAAGATCTCGTTCATCAACGAGATCGCCAACGTGTGCGAGGAGGTCGGCGCCGACGTCACCGAGGTGGCCGAGGGCATGGGGCTCGATACCCGCATCGGCCCGAAGTTCCTCTCGGCGGGCGTGGGCTTCGGCGGGAGCTGTTTTCCAAAAGACGTAAGCGCCCTCAAGCAGCTGGCCGGCAACAGCGGGTACCACTTCCAGCTGCTCACCTCGGTGATCGAGGTGAACGAGCTGCAGAAGCGCCGCGTGGTGGGCAAGCTCAAGCGGCACCTGGGTGACCTGCAGGGGCGCGAGATCGCGCTCTTGGGGCTGACGTTCAAGCCCGGCACCGACGACATGCGCGAGGCATCGAGCGTGGTGCTGGCCGCGCGCCTGCTGGCCGAGGCCGCGGTGGTGCGCGCGTACGATCCCGTGGCGCTCGACGCCGCGCGGCACACCCTGCGCGGCGTGGAGCTCTACGACGACCCGTGGGCGTGCGTCACCGGCGCCGACGCGGTGGTGCTGGTCACCGAGTGGCCCGAGATCATCGGGCTCGACTGGCCGAAGGTGGCGCAGGTGATGCGCGGCGACGTGCTGGTGGACGGCCGCAACGCGCTCGACCCGGCAGAGGCCGTGGCTGCGGGGTTCGCCTACGAAGGCATCGGGCGGGTCGCCCCGTCATGACCCGCGGTGCGGGCGTGAGCCAGGCGGTCATCCTGGTCGGGGGCCAGGGCACGCGCATGCGTCCCCTCACCGACACCATCGCCAAGCCCATGCTGTCGCTCATGGGCCTGCCGTTCGTTGAGCGCCAGGTCGATCACCTGCAGCGCGCGGGCGTTGATCGCATCGTGTTCTCATGCGGGTACCGCCCGCGGGAGATCGAGGAGTACTTCGGCGATGGGTCGTCGCGCGGGCTCGAGATGGGCTACGTGGTGGACCCCGAGCCGCTCGGCACCGCAGGGGCCATCGCGAACGCCGAGGAGCTGCTGGATGATGCGGACGTGTTCGTGCTGAACGGGGACATCCTCACCGACCTCGACCTGGCTGCGCTGGTGGGGCACCACCGCGGGCTCGGCGCCGAGGCCACCATCGCGCTCACGCCGGTGGACGAGCCCAGCGCGTTCGGCCTGGTGCGCACCGATGCCGACGGCCGCGTGAGCGAGTTCGTCGAGAAGCCGGGCGCCGATGAGCTCATCCCCGGAGAGCCATACCGCATCAACGCCGGCACCTACGTGCTCACGCCCGGCGCCCGCGCGGCGATCCCCCGCGGGCAGCAGGTGTCGATCGAGCGCGACACCTTTCCGCTCCTGGCGGAGCGCGGCGGCGTGGGCGCGCTGGCGTCCGATTGCTACTGGCGTGACATCGGCACCCCGGCGTCGTACCTCGATGCCCACCTCGACGTGCTCGCGGGCAAGGTGGGGTTCATCGCGTCGCCCGGCGCCGCCTGGGTGTCTCCCGACGCCGCGGTTGATCCGTCGGCCGCCATCGAGTCCGGTGCCTGCGTCGGCCCGGGGGCCATCGTCGCCCCCGATGCCTGCGTGGGGGCCAGCGTGATCGGCGCCGGCACCTGTGTGGGCGCGGGCGCCGTGGTGCACGGGTCGGTGCTGGGCCGTGACGTGTCGGTGGGCGACGGGGCCCGCGTGAGCGACCTCGTGGTGGTGGGTGATGGCGCGGTCATCGCGCCGGGCGCGGTCGTCACCGGGCCGCGGTCGATCGTCACGGGTGATGTGACGATCGACCGCGGCCGTTCATGAGCGCGCTCGGCCTGCTCGGCTTCGCGGTGGTCTACGGAGGTGGGGGTGGCACCGGGTTCAACCCGCCGGTCTTCCTCGGGTTCGGCATCGCGTTGCTCGTGCTCGGAGTAATCTTCCTCCTCGTTGCCGCCTGCGGCTGATGTTCTGGATCGTCGGTGCGGTGTGGGGCGCTACCGGCGCGGTGATGAGCATCCCCGGGGTCATCCTGATCTGATCCCGCCGGGACGCCGCCGCGTGTGGTGCCCGCCCGGTAGCCTGCGGCATATGGACGAACTGGACATGCCCGAGGTGCTGGGCATCGACCGCGCGGGCCTGATCGACGGCATCGCGCGCTCGGTGGACATCTTCGACTTCGCCCGCGTGAGCGCGGAGGCGCTGGAGTTGTCGTTCCCGGCGGACGTGATCAGCAACGTGATCATTTGCGGAATGGGTGGCTCGGCTATCGCCGGCGACCTCATCGCCACCACCTACTACGAGCGCACGCGCGTGCCCCTGATGGTGCACCGCGGGTACTACCTGCCGGGGTGGGCGGATGACCACACGCTGGCCATGCTCATGTCGTACTCGGGCGAGACCGAGGAGACCCTCACGGCGGCCATGCAGGCGCTCGAGCGCGAGTCGCCGGCCATCGCCATCACCAGCGGCGGCAAGCTGGACACCTGGTACAACGGCAAGCACGGCGTGCCGGTGCTGCCGATCCCCGGCGGCCTGCAGCCGCGCATGGCCCTTCTGCACATGCTCATCCCGGCCGTGGTGCTGCTCTCGCGCCTCGGGGTGATCCCGCCGCAGGACGATGAGCTGGACGCCGCGCGCGACGCCATCGGCGCGGCCATCGACGCCTACGGGCCCGACCGGCCAAGCGGTGCCAACCCGGCGAAGCAGGTGGCGATGCGCCTCTACGACAAGGTGCCGGTCATCTACGGGGCCGAGGTCACGGCCGGCGTGGCCTTTCGGTGGAAGTGCCAGTTCAACGAAAACGCCAAGCAGCCGGCGTTCTGGGCCGCGCTGCCCGAGATGAACCACAATGAGATCGTGGGCTGGGAGGAGGCCGGGGCCTTCGGTGAACAGGCCCAGGTGGTCATGCTGCGCGACCCCCGCCAGCACCGCCAGGTGGAGCGGCGCATCGCCCTCACCCGCGAGATCATCCGGTCGAAGGTGACGGACGTGCTCACCATCGAGGGCGAGGGCGACACCCCCCTGGGCCGCGTGATCGACCTCGTGCTCCTGGGCGATTACGTGTCGCTGTACGCCGCCTGCCTGCGCCGCGTCGACCCCAACCCGGTGGACAGCATCGGCATCCTCAAGGAGGGCCTCGCCACCACGGGCAACCAGCGCCTGGCGGCGGGGGAGAGCGGAAGCATCTAGCCCCGGACCCCGGTGTCAGGCACTTAACCGAGGGTCACATGACTCAGACGGGCCGCTTAAGTGCCTGACACCGGGGTTGGAAGGGGGGAGCGCTGGTAGCCTCCCGGCGCTTCCAAGCGAACAAGGAACCCGTCTGTGTCGACAACCGTCAACCATCACGTGGCCGATCTCGGCCTGGCCGAACTCGGGCGCCAGCGCATCGAGTGGGCCGACCGCGACATGCCCGTGCTCAAGCAGATCCGCGAGCGGTTCGAGAAGGAGAAGCCTCTCGAGGGCCTGCGCATCTCGGCCTGCCTGCACGTGACCACCGAGACCGCCAACCTGGCCCGCACCCTCAAGGCGGGCGGCGCGGACGTGGTCCTCGTGGCGTCCAACCCGCTGTCCACGCAGGACGACGTGGCCGCGGCCCTGGTGCAGGAGTACGGCATCTCCACCTACGCCATCAAGGGCGAGGACGACGAGACCTACTACGCGCACCTGACCGCCGCCATCGACCACGCGCCGCACATCACGATGGACGATGGGGCCGACGTGATCGGCGTGCTGCACGGCGACCGCCGCGAGATGCTCGACGGCATCATCGGTGGCACCGAGGAGACCACCACGGGCGTCATCCGCCTCAAGGCCCTCGAGGCCGAGGGCAAGCTGGCCTTCCCCGTGGTTGCGGTGAACGAGGCCAACACCAAGCACATGTTCGACAACCGCTATGGCACCGGCCAGAGCACGCTCGACGGCCTGCTGCGCGCCACCAACATCCTGGTGGCCGGCCGCAGGTGCGTGGTGGGGGGCTACGGCTGGTGCGGCCGCGGCCTGGCGTCGCGCCTCAAGGGGATGGGTGCGCACGTCATCGTGATCGAGGTCGACCCCCTCGCGGCCCTCGAGGCCGTGATGGACGGCTTCGAGGTGATGACCGTGGCCGACGCCGCAAAGGAGGGGGATGTGTTCATCACCGCCACCGGCAATATCCACGTGCTGCGCCGCGAGCACTTCGAGCACATGAAGGACGGCGCCATCGTCGCCAACACCGGCCACTTCAACGTGGAGATCGACATCCCCGGCCTCGACGAACTGGCCGACGGGGTGCGCGAGGTGCGCCCGTTCGTGCAGGAGTACAGCCTGCGCAACGGCCGCAAGGTGTACCTGCTGGCCGAGGGCCGGCTGCTCAACCTGGCGTCCGCCGAGGGCCACCCGGCCGCCGTGATGGACATGAGCTTCGCCAACCAGGCCCTGTCGGCCGAGTACATGGCGCAGAATGCGGCCACCCTCGACAAGACGGTCTACGGGGTGCCGGAGGACATCGACGCCGAGATCGCCCGGCTCAAGCTCTACTCGATGGGCGTGGAGATCGACGCGCTCACCGAGGAGCAGCAGAAGTACCTGGCCTCCTGGGACCAGGGCACCTGAGCAGCCCCGATCCCAGCGGCACCACCTCGGGGGCGGGGTCGGCGCGGGGCAGCATGCCCGCGCCCGGCCTCGCCCCCGAGGACATTCTGGTCCTGCGCGACGGGGCCGTGGTCATGCTCGACCAGACGCGCCTGCCCGGCGAGGTGGTGCAGGTCACCCTCACCAGCTGGCCCGAGGTTGTGGACGCCATCAAGGCGATGGTTGTGCGCGGAGCTCCGGCAATCGGGGTGGCTGGGGCCATGGGCGTGGCGCTGGCCGCCCACCGCGCGGCGGCCACCAGCGCCAGCCGTCAGTCATTCGACGCGGAGATGGGCCGGGCGATCACCGGGCTGCGGGAGGCCCGTCCCACGGCGGTCAACCTTGCATGGGCAGTGGACCGGCTCGCGGGCATCGTGGCCGACCACGAGGGCACGCCGGATGAGATCGCCGCCGAGTTGGCCGACGCGGCCCGGGCGATCCATTCGGATGAGGTGGAGCGGTGCCACGAGATGGGGCGCCATGCGGTTCCGCTGTTCATCCGCGGCGCGAGCATCCTCACGCATTGCAATGCAGGCGCGCTCGCGACGGGTGGCTACGGCACGGCGCTCGGCGTGGTGCGCGCGGCGCACGAGAATGACCCCACCGTCACGGTGATCGTGGACGAGACGCGCCCGCTGCTGCAGGGGTCGCGCCTCACCGCGTGGGAGCTCGCGCAGGACGGCATCCCCTACACGCTCATCAGCGACAACATGGCGGCCATGCTCATGGCGCAGCGCCGGGTGACGCATGTGGTGGTGGGTGCCGACCGCATCGCGGCCAATGGCGACGTGGTCAACAAGATCGGCACCTACGGCGTTGCGATCCTCGCCCGCGAGCACGGCATCCCCTTCTTCGTCGCTGCGCCCACGTCCACGCTCGACCTCTCGATGCCCTCGGCCGCGGAGATCCCCGTGGAGGAGCGGGCGGCCGACGAGGTGCGGGGCGTGTCGCTGTTCGGGCGCGCGGCGTCGTCACCCGACGCCCCCGTGGCGAACCCGGCCTTCGATCGCACGCCCGCGCGACTGGTGAGCGCCATCATCACCGAGCAGGGAGTGCACCGCGCGCCGTATGAGCGCTCGCTTCGCGACGCCTGGGACGCCGCAGGCCACTGAGGCCGGCCCCATGACGTAGACGGGCCCCGCAGCCTGCCGAGAACTGCGGGACCCGCTGGCGCGAACGCCATTGCCGGGATCCAAGGGGGGACGCCCGACGCAGATGACGCTAGCGCGCGTCTCGGATGTCAAGACACCGGAGGGGCCGGTGAAGGCGCCGGTGACAGTCACCGCCGGGCGTCGGTGACTGTCACCAAACGGGCGTTTGACCCACATGAGCAGGAACTTTGTAGCGGCCGCGCAGTAGTTGTGACAGTCACCCCAAGGCGTTGGTGACAGTCACCGGGCCCCACCGGGCCCAACGACCCGCGGCTAGACGCGCTTTCCGAGTTCTGCCGTGAGGTTGCGCAGCTGGGGGCTGATGTCGTCGGGTGGGGTGACGGCCTCGATGAGGCGCAGCTGGGACGGGTCGTCGAGGGCCTCGTCGAGGGCCGCGACGAAGGCGTCCTCGGTATCCACCTTCACGCCGGTGCCCGAGCCCACGGCGTCGGGGAACTTCGCGTACCGCATGCGGGGAACGTCGTTGAACGCGCCCTTCATCATCGGGCGCTCGGTGGCGTAGCCGTCGTTGTTGATGACCACCACCACCGGATGCACGCCCACCCGGGCCATGCCGCCCAGCTCGAGGGCCGTCATCTGGAATGCGCCGTCGCCCACGATGACCACCGGGCGGCGGTCGGGGCGGGCGAGGCCGGCGCCAAGGGCCGCGGGCACCGCGTAGCCGAGCGAGGCGTAGTACGCGGTGGCCAGGAAACCGGATTCCTCGGGCCGCAGGTCTGCGCTGCCGAACAGCGAGTCGCCGGCCTCGGCGATGATCGTGTGCCCGTGCCCGAGTCGCGACCTGAGCGCCTCGAACAGCGCGCGGGCGCTCAGCGCCACCCCCGGCTGCGGGATGAAGGGCGGGCGCTCGCGCGGCGCGGGCTGGGAGTCGGACAGGATGGCGCCGAAGCGATCCACCAGGCCCTGCATCAGGTGCCTGACGCCCACGCCGTCGTAGCCGCGCACGCCCACGTAGGTGATCTTCTGGTGCGAGATGACCGTCTCGGCGCGGTCGATGTTGGTGGTGAACAGGCCGGTGTTGAGGTCGCTGATGTAGGCGCCCAGCACCAGCACGCGGTCCGCTGAATCGATCAGCTCGCGCACCTCCTCGTCGGAGCTGATCGCTCCCGCGTACACGCCCCGGAACCATGGATCGTCCGATCCCACCGACGACTTGCCGAGCAGGGTCTCGGCCACGGGGAACCCGGCGGCGCACGCGAGGGCGTCCACGTGCCGTTGCAGGCCGAGGCGCGCCACCAGTACCCCCGAGATCACGGCGGGGCGCTCGGCGGCGCCGAGCGCGTCCTGCACGTCGTCGAGGCACGCGGCAAGCACCCCGGGATCGGGATCGGCGTCGGGCGGCGGCGGCACGTCGGGCAGCGGCCCGCACGGCAGCCCCACCACATCGCGCGGGATCTCCAGGTACACCGGCCGGCACTCGCGCATGGCGGTGGCGAAGGCCTCGGCGATCAGCCGCGGGGCGGTGTCGGGGTCGTGCACGTACGCCGCGTACTCGGTGACGTCCTGCATCACGCGCATCTGCGTGTCGAAGTCCTTGACCTTGTGGTGCAGCAGCGGGTCGCCCTCGCGCTCGCCCAGCCCCGGGGAACCGCAGATCACCACCACCGGCACGCTCTCGGCCCAGGCCTGTGCCGTGCTGTTGACCAGCTTGAGCCCGCCGACCCCCCAGGTGGCCAGCACCACGCCGATGCCGCGCAGGCGCGCGTAGGCATCGGCCGCGAAGCCCGCGCCCTGCTCATCGCTGGTTCCCACGAAGAACCCGGGGTACTGGTCGAGCATGTGGTTCAGCAGCAGGGTGAAGTCACCCGGCACGCCGAACACCCGCTCGCAGCCCGCCGCGCGGATGGCCTCGATCAGCCGGTCGCCGACCGTCGGGGGCGTCTCGGCGGGCAGTTGCCCTACTTGAGGCGGTAGGTGATGCGGCCGCGCGTGAGGTCGTAGGGAGAGACCTCCACTTTCACGCGGTCACCGGGGTTGACGCGGATGTAGTTGCGGCGCATGCGGCCGGCCAGCTTTGCCAGCACCACATGCCCGCCGTCGAGCTCAACGCGGAAGAACGTGTTGGGGAGGGCCTCGGTGACCTCGCCCTCGAACTCGATCGCCTGCTCCTTCTCGGTGGGAGCCGTAGCCAGTCCTCGTGTCTCGCGGATGGGCGCCGGTGCCCGTCCTGTGCCGGGGACGCTAGCGCGGATGGGCGATTTCGGCACGAAGCGGCACAGATGCGCCACACACACGCGCGCCCGGGCGCCCGATGATGGGCGCATGCCCCTCAGGCGCGTGGCCACCGCTCTGCTGGATATCGTCATCGGGGACGGCTGTGCCGGGTGCGGCCTGCCGGGGCCCCCGCTGTGCGCTGGCTGCGTGGCCGGCATGCCGGTGATCGGCGCGCGGCGGTGCACGCGATGCGGGCATCCGTGGCCGCGCCCGCGCGCGGCATGCCCCCAGTGCATCGCAGGAGTGGCCGACGCGCGGCAGGCCATGCGGTACGAGGCGCCGGTGCCGGAGGCCGTACGGGCGCTGAAGGATGCCCGCCGCCGCGCCCTCGCGGGTCCGCTCGCGGACCTGCTGGCCCGGCACGTGCCGCCGCCGCCCGCGGGCGCGGTGCTGGTGCCCGTGCCGCTCGCTCCGCGCCGCATGGCCGAGCGCGGCTTCAACCAGGCGTTGCTCATCGCAGCGGTCCTGGCCGCCGCGTGGGGCCTGCCGGCGGATGATTGCCTGGTGCGCGCCGACGGCGGCCCGGCGCAGCGCGGATCGGCGGGCGGCGCCCGTCGCGCGCAGGTGGCGGGCGCCTTCAGCGCCCCCGCACACGTGCCCCTGCACGCCGTGCTCGTGGACGACGTGGTCACCACCGGTGCCACGCTCAGCGCCGCCGCGCGGGCCCTTCGCGCATCCGGGTGCGCCCGTGTGGGTGCCGTGTCACTCGCGCGGGTTGTCCTCGGGGGCGCGGGCACTAGAGTCGGGTGACGGACGATCCACGCAGGGGGTGAGGGCTATGGAACTCCACGTGAGGGGACGAAACCTCCCGGTCACCGACGCGCTCGCGGACCACGCAGAGAAGCGCCTGCACAAATTGGAGAGGGTGCTGGGACCGATGAGCGATGCCGCGCAGGTGGAGGTGGAGCTCTCGGTCGAGCACAACCCGAGCATCGCGAACCGCCAGATCGCCGAGGTGACGGTGCGGACCAAGGGGCCGATCATCCGCGTGCGCGAGGCCGACAGCGACATGTATGCCGCCATCGACCTGGCGGCGCATCGCATCGAGCGCGCCGCCCAGCGCCTGCGCGAGCGCCGCAAGGACCACCACGGGCCGGGCATCGAGGCCGTGGCGGCCACGCCTGCCGAGATCGCCGCCCTCGACCGCCTGGGCAAGGAGGCCACCGACGCCGCCGAGAGCCCGCCACCCATCCGCATCGTGCGCAGCAAGCGGTTCGAGATGCCGTCCCTCACCCCCGAGGACGCCGCGGTGCGCCTGGAGCTCATCGACCATGCGTTCTTCGTCTTCCGCAACGAGTCGAGCGGCGAGGTGAGCGTGATCTACCGTCGCCGCGACGGTGACTTCGGCCTCATCGAAGGGGCCTGAGGCGATTCGCCGCCTGATCAGGTGGGTCATCCCCCTGCTCATCGTGCTCGGCACGGCGGGCGGGGCGGTGGCTGCCGACCCTGCGCTGGTGGCCGAGCTCACGGGCATCACGCCCGCGCCCGTCGTGGCCGGCGCCGGGCCCAGCGCCGATGCGTCGTCCGACGGCGGGGAGGCCGTGGCCGCCGCGGTGGTGCTGGCGGGCGACCCGCAGTTCGCCGTGCTGCGCGACGCCATCGCCGGGCAGGGCGCGCAGGCCACGCTCACGCGCACATCTGCGCTGTCGGACGGCGGCACCGCCACGTCGTTCGCCATGGCATTCCCGTCGCCACCGGCCGCGCGCGCCATCGTGCGGCGATCGGTGCTGGCGCTGCTTGCCGAGGCGGGCGCCACCACGGGCCTGAACAGCGAGCTCGAGGCCACCCCGGGCGGCCGCGTCGCCATCGCCGTCATGCCGGGCGGCGGGCTCCGCACCCTGGCCATCGCATCGCGCGGGGCCCGGCTGGTGGGCACCATCACCGTGCGCCCCGGTGGCGCGTCGCGGGACCTGCAGGAACTCGTGAACGGCCTTACTGCCGCGTGGTCGCTCATCCCCGCTCCGGCCGCGGGCACCGCGGAGGAGATCGGGGTGTCCGACGCCATGCGCCTGCAGGTCCGCGCGGCATGGGCCGCCGCGGGTCGCACCGGGCAGGAGTTCGCGGGCAGCATGCTCGCCGCGCGCATCGACGGCGCCACCTGGGTGATGGCCGACATGGGCCCGGTGGGCACGCCCGAGTGGTGGCTGTTCCGCGCGGTGGATGCATCGACCTATCGGGCCGAGTCGACCACCGGCTTTCCGGGTGGCTGCCCGTCCATCCCGGTGGCCCTGCGCGAGGTGTGGGGATTCGCCTCCGAGTGCGCAGCCGGAGACCCGGGCGCACCGCTTCCCGGTTCCGTGCCGGCCGGCGAGCTGCCGGAGCCGGTGCGCGGGGTGGGCATGTGGATCTGGTACGTGAGCCGGAGCGAGAAGTCGCTGCAGGACATCATCGACCGCGCGCGCACATACGGCGTGCGCACCGTGCACATCAAGTCGGGTGACGGCACCAGCTACTGGAGCCAGTTCGACCGGGCCGTGGGGCCGCTGAAGGCGGCGGGCCTGCGCGTGTGCGCATGGCAGTACGTGCGCGGCCGCAAGCCGGTGGCCGAGGCCGCCGTGGCGGCGCGCGCCGTGCGGGCCGGCGCCGACTGCTTCCTCGTAGACGCCGAGATCGAGTTCGAGCGCCTTCCTCAGCGCTACCTGCGGGCCACGCGCTACATGCGCGCGCTGCGCGCCCAGGTGGGCACCGCCTACCCCATCGGCCTCACCACGTTCCCGTACGTCGACCTGCACGGCCGCTTCCCGTATACGGCCTTCCTCAACGGCCCGAATGGCGCGCAGTTCACGATGCCGCAGGTGTACTGGAAGGCCTTTCGGGTGTCGCCCGCCGTCGCCGTGGAGCGCACGATGCGGTGGAACCGCATTTACGGCAAGCCCATCGCGCTGCTCGGCAGCACATACATGCGCGAGAGCGCCGCGACCATCCGGCAGTTCCGGTGCGCGGCGCAGGCCGCCGGTGCGGGGGGCGAGAGCTGGTGGGCGTGGCAGAACACCCGCGCCGGCCAATGGCCGTGGCTGGCATCGCCCCTCACCTGCCAGGCCCCGCTGGCGAAGCCCACGGCCACGCGCTACCCGGTGATGGGCATGCGCGCCCGCGGTGACGCCGTGCGCCGCCTGCAGCAGCTGCTGCGCGGCCAGGGCATCTCGCTGCCCGTGGACGGCTTCCTCGGGGCCACCACCCGCGACGCCCTGGCCACCTACCGCGCGCAGCGCGGGCTGGCCGGTGGCCCCGGCACCGATGACGCGGTGTGGGCCGACCTCATCCAGCGCAGCGGGTCGGTGATGACATCCCGCCTGCGGTAAGAACCCCAACCGTTGGTACCCTTGTCCCTCGGATAAGCGGCCGGTCGGACGTGCCTGCATGAGCACAGAGATGATCAACAAGGTCCTTCGCTTCGGCGAGGGGCGCGGGATGAAGCAGCGCGTCAAGCGGGTGGAGCGCATCAACGCGCTCGAGCCCGAGATGCAGGATCTGTCGGACGAGCAGATCCGCGAGCGCGCGGCGGACATCCGCGAACGCATCGCGGGCGGGGCGGACCTCGAGGATGTGCTCGAGGAGACCTTCGCGCTGGTGCGCGAGGCCTCGTGGCGCACCGTCGGCATGCGGCACTTCGACGTGCAGCTCGTCGGCGCGATGGTGCTGCACGAGGGGCAGATCGCAGAGATGAAGACCGGCGAGGGCAAGACCCTCACGGCCACGGCCGCCGTGGCGCTCAACGCCCTCACCGGCAAGGGCGTGCACCTGGTCACGGTGAACGACTACCTGGCGTCGCGCGATGCCCAGTGGATGGGTCCCGTGTACGAGGCGCTCGGCCTGAGCGTGGGCGTGATTCAGGCGATGATGCCCGAGGACCAGCGCCGCGAGGCCTACGCCGCCGACATCACCTACGGCACCAACTCCGAGTTCGGCTTCGACTACCTGCGCGACAACATGGCCGTGCGGCTCGACGACTGCGTGCAGCGCGGTCACGAATTCTGCATCGTGGACGAGGTCGACTCCATCCTCATCGACGAGGCCCGCACCCCGCTGATCATCTCGGGTGTGCCCGAGGCCGCCGCCGATACCTACTACCGCTTCGCCCGCATCGTGCCCACGCTGCGCAAGGGCGACGACTACGAGGTGGACGAGAAGCACCGCACCGTGGCGCCGCTTGAGACCGGCGTCGAGAAGGTGGAGCGCGCGCTCGGCATCGACCACCTCTACCTCGACATCCACGGGCAGCTGGTGAACCACTTCATCCAGGCGCTGAAGGCCGAGTCGCTCTTCCGCAAGGACAAGGAGTACATCGTCCGCGATGGCGAGGTGCTCATCGTCGACGAGTTCACCGGCCGCGTGCTCGAGGGCCGGCGCTACTCGGAGGGCCTGCACCAGGCCATCGAGGCCAAGGAGGGCCTGAAGATCCGCGAGGAGAACCAGACCCTCGCCACGATCACCCTCCAGAACTACTTCCGCATGTACGAGAAGCTCTCGGGCATGACCGGCACGGCGTCCACCGAGGCCAACGAGTTCAACAAGATCTACGAGACCGACGTCGTGAGCGTGCCCACGCATCGCCCGATGATCAGGGATGACCAGAACGACCTGATCTTCAAGACGAAGGACGCCAAGTTCACCGCGGTGGTGAACGACATCAAGGATGCCCACGACCGCGGGCAGCCCGTGCTGGTCGGCACCATCAGCGTGGAGATCTCCGAGATGCTCTCGGGCATGCTCGAGCGCCGCGGCGTGCCGCACACCGTGCTCAACGCCAAGCAGCACGAGCAGGAGGCCGAGATCATCGCGCGCGCCGGCGAGCGTGGCTCGGTGACCATCGCCACCAACATGGCCGGCCGCGGAGTGGACATCAAGCTGGGCGAGGGCGTGTCCGACCTCGGCGGGCTCTACGTGCTCGGCACCGAGCGCCACGAGAGCCGGCGCATCGACAACCAGCTGCGCGGACGATCCGGGCGTCAGGGCGACCCCGGGCTCACGAAGTTCTTCCTCTCGGCCGAGGACGACCTCATCCGCATCTTCTCGGGCGACCGCATGTACAAGATCCTCGACCGGCTGGGGCCGGGCGACGACCTGCCGCTCGACTCCAAAATGCTCACCAAGACGGTCGAGGGCGCGCAGAAGAAGGTCGAGGAATACAACTTCAACATCCGCAAGCGGGTGCTGGAGTACGACGACGTGCTCAACAAGCAGCGCGAGGTGGTGTACGCCGAGCGCCGCCAGGTGCTGGAGGGCGCCGACCTCTCCGAGCAGGCCCGCGACTGGATCGCCGAGGTGCTCGTGGAGACCGTCGATCGCTACGAGGATGATGACGCCGCGGTGGCCGACTGGGACCTCGACGGCATGTTCGCCGAGCTCGGCCAGCTCTACCCGATGTCGTTCGGGGCCGACGACGTGCGCCACGACGGCTTCACGCGCGATGGTCTGCTCGACCGCCTCGAGGACGACGCCATGGATGCCTACGACCGGCGCGAGGCGGATCTCGGCGCAGAGATGGTGCGCGACCTCGAGCGCTGGGTGCTCCTGCAGCTCGTCGACGTCGACTGGCGCGAGCACCTGCTCAACATGGACTACCTGCGCGAGGGCATCCACCTGCGCGCGCTGGGGCAGAAGGACCCGCTGAGCGAATACCGCCTCGAGGGCCACCAGATGTTCGACGAGATGATGGAGAACGTCACCCGCGAGTTCGTGAGGTACATGTTCCACGTGGAGCTCGAGGCCCCGCCGGAGCCTGTGGAGGCCGCGCCGGTGGACGGCATCACCTACACCGCTCAGGACGACCCGGTGCAGGGCTTCGCCGGCCTTGAGGAGGGAGCCATCGAGCCTCCCGACGAGGTGGCCTTCGAGGCCACGGAGCCCGCGCACTTCGACGATGAGGCGGCCGTCGAGGCGCCGCTCCCCGGCGTGGTGGAGACCGTGGTGATCGATGAGAAGGACCGCATCGGGCGCAACGACCCGTGCCCATGCGGGTCGGGCAAGAAGTACAAGAAGTGCTGCGGCGCCGCGTAGGCCCGGGGCGCTCGTGAGCACCGATCCCGACACACTGGCCCAGCAGGCGGGCCGCCTTGCCGAGCGCGTGCAGCTGCTGGGCGACTACCTCGACCCGGTGGCCATCGAGGCGCGCGTGGTCGAGCTCGAGCAGCTCATGGGCGAGGGCGACTTCTGGGACGACCAGGAGCGTGCTGCGAAGGTGTCGGCCGAGCACGCGCGGCAGGCGCAGCGCCTGGCTGAGTACCGGTCGCTCTCGGAGGATGTCTCCGACCTGGGCGAGCTCGCGGCCATGGCCCGCGAGGAGGAGCGCGCGGGGTCGCTCACCGAGGAGTTCACCCAGGAGATCACCGACGGCCTCGCCCGGGCCGAGGAGCGCCTGTTCGTGCTGGAGGAGTCGCGCCTGTTCGGCGGGGACCACGACGCCGGTGATGCGGTGGTCACCATCCAGTCGGGCGAGGGCGGCACCGATGCGCAGGACTGGGCCGAGATGCTGCTGCGCATGTACCTGCGCTGGGCCGAGGACCGGGGCTTCACCGCCACGGTGCAGGACCGCCAGGACGGCCAGGAGGCCGGCATCAAGAGCGCCACCTTCACGCTCGAGGGCAGCAATGCCTACGGGCTCATGAGCGCCGAGCGCGGGGTGCACCGCCTGGTGCGCCTGTCGCCGTTCGACTCCGCCAACCGCCGCCAGACCTCGTTCGCCGCCGTGCAGGTGGCCCCGCTGGTCACCGACGAGGCCGGCGTGGAGATCGACGACAAGGACATCCGCGTGGACACCTACCGCGCGAGCGGCGCGGGCGGGCAGCACGTGAACAAGACCGACTCGGCCGTGCGCATCACGCACCTGCCCACCGGCGTGGTGGTCCAGTGCCAGAACGAGCGATCGCAGACCCAGAACCGCGCCACGGCGATGAACATGCTGCGCTCGCGCCTGGTGGAGCTCGAGCTGCAGCGCCGCGAGGAGGAGGCCGCCCGCGAGCGCGGCGAGAGCATGACCATCGGGTTCGGCAGCCAGATCCGCTCGTACGTGATCCACCCCTACTCGATGGTGAAGGACCTGCGCACGGGCCACGAGACCGGTAACACCCAGGCGGTGTTCGACGGCGCGCTCGACCCCTTCATGCGCGCCGAGCTCGAGCGCCGGGCCAAAGGCCTGGCCGTGGTGGGGGAGGAGTAACCGTGCGGGCACTGGTAGTGGTGGGCTCGCGCCACGGCGGCACCATGGAGATGGGCGAGTGGGTGGCCGAGGGCCTGCGCGCGGGCGGCGTGGACGCCGACCTGCGCGACGCTGAGGATGCCCCCGGCCCTGAGGGCTATGACCTGGCGGTCGTGGGGGGTGCCGTGTACGCCGCCCGGTGGGTGGAGAACGTGCGCGAGTGGACCCGCGCCCACTCGGGCGCCCTCACGGCGATGCCCTGCTGGATCTTCTCGAGCGGCCCGGTGAGCGGCCCGCCGTTCCCCACCGACGAGGAGTCGGTGCAGTACGGCCGGCTGCTCGAGTGGACCGACGCCCGCGAGCACCGGTGCTTCCCGGGCCGCATCGACACCCCCAACCTGCGCCCCCGCGAGCGCGCCATGTGCATCACGCTGCGCGTGAAGGAGTGCGACTACCGCCCGAAGGACGACATCACCGCATGGGCGCAGGGAATCGCCGGGGAATGCGCGGGGCCGTGACCCCGGTGTCAGGCACTTAACCGAACGCTCCTCGCCCGCAGCCGCCTCAGCGGCCGCCTTCGGTTAAGTGCCTGACACCGGGGTGGTTCCCGCGGACCGCTCGCAGGCGTCTGTGCGGTCGGCTCCGATACCTGTAAGGGGGATTGCACGTCCCCCGGGCTCGCGGCAGGGGCGGCCGGCACGGCGGCGAAACCCCACCCGGTAACGAGAGAGCGACCCCTATCGGGAGTTTCCACATGAGCGACGGCCAGGACACGGGCCGCCCTGAGTTCACGCTGGTGCAGGTGGCCGACACGCCATCGTCCGAGGACGACCTGGCGCCGATGTTCACGGCGCCCGTCACCGACGGCAAGCGCCACAGGAACGACATCTTCCGCCCGGGCCCCGGTCCGATGGTGGAGTTCCGCGGGGTGACCAAGACCTACGGCGGCGGCGCCCGCGGCCTCGATGGCGTATCGCTGCGCATCGGCACTGGCGAGTTCGTGTTCCTCGTCGGGCCGTCGGGCTCGGGCAAGTCCACCTTCATCCGCCTCATCATCCGCGAGCTTCGCGCCACCACGGGCGAGGTCATCGTGGGCGGCCGCGACCTCTCCACCCTGCGCCGCGGCAAGGTGCCGTACCTGCGCCGCGCCATCGGGTGCGTGTTCCAGGACTTCCGCCTGCTGCCCGACCGCACCGCGGCCGAGAACGTGGCCTACGCCCTGCAGGTGACCGGCCACAGCCAGAAGGACGTGCGCCGCCGCGTGCCGGAGATCCTCGCGCTGGTGGGCCTGGACGGGAAGTTCGACCGCCTGCCGCGTGAGCTGTCGGGCGGCGAGCAGCAGCGCGTGTCCATCGCGCGCGCGCTCGTGAACCATCCGCGCCTGCTGATCGCCGACGAGCCCACGGGAAACCTCGACCCTGAGACCTCGCTGGGCATCATGGACCTGCTGCTGCGCATCAACCGCACCGGCGCCACCGTGCTCGTGGCCACCCACGACCAGCACACGGTCGACCTCATGCAGATGCGCGTTATCGCCCTCGACGAGGGCCGCGTGGTGCGTGACGAGGAGTCCGCCGGCTACCACGATGAGACCGGGGAGGCCCTGGCATGAGGCTCGGAATGTTCTTCCGTGAGGCGCTTCGCAGCATCCGCGCGAACGCCGCCATCTCGGTGGCCGCCACGGTCACGGCGCTCATCGCCGTGTTCATCCTGGGCGCGTTCATCCCGTCGTTCATGTACGTGCGCTCGGCCGTGGACGCCCAGACGGCCAAGGTCGACGTGGATGTTTACATCGCCGACACCGCCACCGTGCCGCAGGTCAACGCCCTGCGCGAGAAGCTCGACGGCCTGCGCACCGATGGCACTGTGGCCGCGGTCACCTACGTGTCGAAGGACGACGCCCTGCGCATCATGAAGGAGCGCCTGCGCGACCCGTCCGTGCTCGATGAGCTGCCTAGCAACCCGCTGCCCGCGAAGTTCAATGTCAAGCCCACCGAGGCCGAGAACGCCGACGTGATCGTGGCCGCGGTGAAGGACGACCCCGCGCTCGACCCCACCGAGGGCATCGTGTACCCCGAGACCACCGCCGACAGGCTGCTCACCGCGGCCAAGTTCGTGCAGTGGGCGGGCTTCATCCTCATCGGCATCCTGCTCCTGGCGGCGGTGCTGCTGATCGGCAACACCATCAGGCTGTCCATCTTCGCCCGACGGCGCGAGGTGGAGGTCATGCGCCTGGTGGGCGCCACCAACTGGTTCATCCGCTGGCCGTTCATGATCGAGGGCGTGATCTGCGGCCTCGTCGGAGCCGTCGTGGCGGTCGCCATGCTTTGGGGCATCAAGGTGGGCGTGGTGGACGCCTGGGCCGCAGGAGCCGACAGCGCGCTCACCAAGACCGGGTCGGCCGCGGGCACCATCGCATTCCCGCTGCTCACGCTCGTGCTGGTGGGGGCCGGCGCCCTGCTGGGCGCCGTGGGCAGCGGAATCACGCTGCGCCGCTTCCTCAAGGTGTGACGGGTTCCGCGGTGGCGGCGCGCGCGCGTGCCGCCACCGCGAGGCCCTAACATCGCCTCGTGCCGCGCACGCCCCGATCCCGACGCCTGCTGGTCGCCGCTGGCGTGGCCGCGGTGCTCATCGCCGTGTTCGTGCTTGGCGCCCTGGTGGGCGGGCCGGTGCGCGCCACCATCCAGCCCTCCAGCGTCTCGCTGCCCGACCAGGTGGCAAACGCCGTTGCCGATCGCTACGAGGGCAAGGTCGACCGTGCTGCCCTCGAGCGCGCCGGTGCCAAGGCCATCGCCGCCGAGGTGGGCGACCGCTGGACCACCTACTTCACGCCGAAGGAGTGGGCCGAGCTGCAGCGGGCAACCGAGGGGCGCTACTCAGGCATAGGAATTCGCGTTCGCGGCACCGACGACGCCCTCGAGGTGCGTGAGGTGTTCCCGGGGAGTCCCGCCGAGAAGGCGGGCCTCACGCCCGGGGACGCCATCGTCGCCGTGGCAGGCGTGCCGGTGTCGCGCCGCGGCCCGGTGAAGAGCCGCGCCGCGATACTCGGCAAGGACGGCACGGCCGTGGCCTTGCGCCTGAGGTCGCCCACCGGGGCGCAGCGCACGGTGCGCGTCACCCGCGGCGATGTGATCGTGCCGCTCGTGCAGGCCCGCATGCTCACCGCGCCGAGCGGTGCGACGGTGGGCTACATCGAGCTCGATCGGTTCGAGAAGGGCGCGGGGGAGAGGGTGCGCGACGCGGCCCAGCGCCTGCTCGACGACGGAGCAAAGGCCCTCGTCCTCGACCTGCGCGGAGACCCGGGCGGGCTGCTGGATGAGTCGGTGGCCGTGGCCGGGGCATTCCTGAAGCCGGGCACCGTGGTGGTGAGCACCACCGGCCGCGCGTCGCCCAAGCGCGAGTTCCGCGCCGAGGGCGATCCCATTCCCGCCGACGTGCCGGTGGCCGTCATCGTGGACCGCGGCTCGGCCAGCGCATCGGAGATCGTGGCCGGGGCCCTCAAGGACACCGGCCGCGCGGTGATCGTGGGCGAGCGCACCTTCGGCAAGTCGAAGGTGCAGGTGACCCAGGAGACCAGCGACGGCGGCGCCGTGCGCGTGACCATCGCGGGCTACCGCACGCCCAAGGGCCTCGACATCGGGGAGGGCGGGGTGAAGCCCGACGTCACGGCCACCGACACGGCCGACACCGAGGCCGACGAGGCACTCGACGCCGCCCTGGCCCGACTCGCCCCGCAGGGCGGCTAGGTCGGTGGCCCGGGGCCGCACGGGCGCGCAGTTCGTGGCCGAGATGGTGCCCGCCGGGCGCCGCATGGCCGCGCGTCCGGCCTTCGAGGCCGGGCCCGAGGTGCCGCTCATCAAGGCCAGGCGCGGTGACGCCCGCATGGGCGACCTGGTGACCGCCCGCATGAAGGGTGGCGGCTGCGAGGTGGTGGCGATCCACGGTCCGGCCACCCAGGCCGGCGCGGCCATTCGCGCGCTCATCGCGCATGAGGGCCTGGGGCGCGGATTCGGCCCGAAGGCGCGCGACGAGGCCCAGGCGGCCGCCCGCACGCGCGATGAGCCCGACGCCGACCGCCGCGATCTGCGTGATCAGCGGGTGATCACCATCGACCCCGAGGGCGCGAAGGACCACGACGACGCCATCGCGGTGGCCCAGGAGGGCCAGGGAATCCGCGTGTGGGTGCACATCGCCGACGTGAGCCGCTACGTGGTGCCCGGCGGGGCGATCGACCGCGAGGCCGAGCGGCGGGGCTGCTCTGTGTACCTGCCGGGAACGGTCGATCCGATGCTGCCCGAGGTGCTCTCCAACGATGTCTGCTCGCTGCGCCCCGGGGAGGACCGCAACGCGTTCACCGCCCACATGCTGGTGATGCCCGACGGCTCGGTGACGGGCGAGGGCTTCCACCGGTCGCTCATCCGGTCGGACCGACGCCTCACATACCCCGAGGTGGACGCCTTCCTGGGTGGCACCGCAGCCCTGGGCGACGCCCTCATGGAAGCCGACGTGCGCCTGGCCATGGAACTCGCCAGGCGCCTGCGCGCCCGCCGCATGCGCCGCGGGGCGCTGGACATCGTGACCAGCGAGCCCCGCTTCCACTTCGAGGGCGACCGCATCGCGTCGGTGGAGATGGAGACCCAGACCGAGTCCCACAGCCTCATCGAGGAGTGCATGATCGCGGCCAACGAGGCCGTGGCCAGGTTCCTCATCGCCAAGCACGTTCCCGCGCTGTACCGGGTGCACGCCGACCCCGACCAGGTGGCCATCGAGGACCTCTGGGAGCGGCTCGAGATCGTCGGCATCCCCGTGCCGCCCCTGGCCGAGGGAATACTCACGTCCGAGCAGCGCCGCGAGGCCGCGGGGGTGGCGGCCCATGCCGTGCGTCTGCACGTGGACCGCAGCGGCGAGGGCGGCGCCAGCCTGCCCTACATGGTGCTGCGCGCGCTGCAGAAGGCCGTGTACCGCCCCGATGAGACCTCGCACTCGGGGCTGGCCAGCCCGGCGTACCTGCACTTCACCTCGCCCATCCGGCGCTACCCCGACCTGGTGGTGCACCGCGCGCTGGCGCACGCGCTGGGCCTTGGGGAGCCCGCGCCCGACGCCGCCATGCTGCCCGAGGTGGCGCGCGACGCATCGGACCGCGAGCGCGATGCCACCGACCTCGAGCGCCGCGCCGACCGCATGTGCCTGGCCTACCTGCTGGCGCAGTCGATGCAGGGCGACGCCTGGGATCGCCCGCGCGACGGCGAGGTGACCGGCGTGGGCCAGTCCGGGCTGTTCATCACCTTCGATGAGGCGTTCGACGGCTTCCTGCCCTTCCGCCACATGCCCGACGACCACTACATGCCCGATGAGTTCTCGGCCGAGGCGGTGGGGGAGGACACCGGCAGGCGCTTCCGCCTGGGCGATGCGGTGCGCGTGCGCGTGCACGACATCGAGCCGCTTCGGGGGCGCGTCACCCTCGACCTGGCCGATCGCCCACCCCGGCACCGCTAACCTGCCACGCCCATGGGCAAGAAGGGCAAGACCAAGGGCGGCGCCAAGGCTCCCGCCCGCAAGGACATCGCGCAGAACCGCAAGGCCCTGCACGAGTACGAGATCCTCGACCGCTACGAGGCCGGCATCGCCCTGACCGGAACCGAGGTGAAGGGCCTGCGCGAGAGCGGCGCGATGATCCGCGAGGCCTACGCGCAGGTCATCAACGGCGAGGTGTTCCTCGTGGGCGCGCACATCAGCGACTACGGCCCTGCGGGCGGGCGCGGCCACGACCCCCAGCGCACCCGCCGCCTGCTGCTGCACCGCCGCGAGATCGACAAGATCGCCGGCCGGCTCAGCGAGGCCGGCGTCACGCTCATCCCGCTGCGCATGTACTTCAACGATGACGGACGGGCCAAGATCGAGCTCGGCCTCGGCCGCGGGCGCACCCAGTACGACAAGCGCGTGGCAATCAAGGATCGCGAGATGAAGCGCGAGCTGTCACGGGCCAACGCCCGGAGGGGCAGGGGCTGACCCGAGGCCTGCGGGCGGGGGTGCCGACTGCTCGGCAGGAGCGATGACCCACCTCTGCGCGGGTCTACCGGATGATGACCACGTGCTCGGTGAGCGCCCCATGCGCTCCCAGCGTGGAGATCTTCTCGATGTCGCTGCTGCGGCTGGGCCCCGACACCAGGCTCACCGCCGATGGCGCGGGGCGGCCGTCGGCGAAGGTAAGCGCCAGGGCCTCGCCCAGCGTGCGCACGATTCGGTCGGTCGGCAGCAGCGCCACGTGATGGCGGCTTGTCACATCCAACCCGCGCCCGTGGCCCTCTGATGCCTCCAGCACCACCGTGCCACGCTCGGCCACGGCCAGCGCGGGCACGGTGACCCCGCACACGTCGATGGGCCCTTCGAGCCCCATGGCCTCGCGCTTGCCAAGGCCGGTGGGCCACATGATCACGTCGATTCCCTCGCGCCGCAGGGCATCGGGAAGCCCGATCGCATCTACCACCGGGTCGCTCGCCAGCACCGCGCGTGCCACCCCGGCGTCGGCCATCCAGCGGGCGGCCTCGCGCCCGGCATGCTCGCCGCTCACCACCTGGCCCGTGGCCTTGCGGCGGGTGAGCGAGGCCATGAGCAGGTCCACCAGCGGGTCCCCCGACGACGCCGTGCTCACCTGCGCGGGGGCCACCGGGTGGGCATGTCGCGCACCTGGGTCCAGCCGGCGCCGGGCCCGGGCAGGTCGGTGGCCCAGCCATCCTTGCCGCGGGCGCGCAGCATCAGGCGCCAGCCGGCCATCCAGGCCCGGTAGGTGCTGGGCCGCCGCCACAGGCGGCTCCACGCGCGGAAGGCCATGCCCGACTTACGGGTGGCGGGGGACGACGACCGGGCGCGGGCGCGCACCAGAAGGTCCTGAAGGGGGATTCCCACCGGGCAGGCCTCGCCGCAGGCGCCGCACAGCGACGACATGAACGGCAGGTCGCGGGATGCGGGGGAGGATGGCCCCTCAAGCAGCGGCGTGATGACGGCCCCGATGGGCCCGGAGTAGGGCGATCCGTAGGCCTGGCCGCCCACCGATCGCCACATGGGGCACGAGTAGAGGCACGCCCCGCAGCGGATGCACGAGAGGGCCTCCTCGAACTCCGTGCCGCGAAGAGCGCCGCGCCCGCCGTCGATGATGACCAGGTGGAACTCCTCCGGGCCGTCGGCCTCGCCATCGCGGCGGGGCCCGGTGATGAGGTTCACGTAGTTGGCGGCGTCCTGGCCGATGGCCGCCATGGGCAGCACCTGAAGGATGTGCGCGGCCTCGTCCCAGTCGGCCACCACGCGCTCCATGCCCATCACGGCCACGTGGATTCGCGGCTGCGATGTGACCAGGCGCGCGTTGCCCTCGTTCTCCAGCACGCACACCGTGCCGGTGGATGCCACGCCCAGGTTCACCCCCGATACCCCGATGCCCGCCTCGGCGAACTTCTCGCGAAGGCGCACGCGCGCATGGGCAACGAGCCCCTCGCGGTCGTCGGGCACGTCGTCGGTGCCGGCCTCCTCGCGGAAGAGCGCCGCCACCTGCTCGCGGTTGAGGTGCACCGCCGGGGCGATGATGTGGCTCGGGTGCTCGCTGGCCAGCTGGAGGATCCACTCCCCGAGGTCGGTCTCCACCACCTCGATTCGAGCATCCTCGAGCGCCTCGTTGAGCTTGATCTCCTCGGTGGCCATCGACTTGCTCTTGGCCACCACCTTCACCCCGCGCGCCTGCGCCAGGCCGGTGATGTAGCGGCAGGCCTCCGCTCCGTCGACCGCGCGCACCACGGTGCCCCCGGCCTCGCGCACCTTCGCCTGCATCTCGCTGAGCAGCGCCGGCAAGTTGCGGATGTTCGAGCGGCGTATCTCGCGCGCGCGCTCCCGCATTTCGTCCAGCCCGTAATCGCTGCGCATGGCGTCGCGGCTCTCACCCCAGCTGGTGGTGGCGGAGTCAAGGTTGCCGCGAAGGGTTCGGTCGCGCAGGGCATCCACCGTGCGCTCGCGCAGCGTGCCCTGCACGTCGAGGTAGGCCACCCCGCCATCGCCGCGCCGCTTGCGCGTGCTCACCTGTCGAGCACCTCGGCTACGTGGCGCGCGCGCAGGGGGATTCCCTGCCGGTGCGCCACGCCCACGATGTGCATGAGGCACCCGAGATCGCATGACACCACCTCGCGCGCCCCGCTCTCGATGGCCGCGCGCGCCTTCTCCTCGCCCAGGCGGCCGGAGAGCTCGGGGAAGTTGATGGCGAATACCCCGCCGAACCCACAGCACCGGTCGGTGTGTTGCATCTCGCGCACCTCGCAGCCGGCCTTGGCCAGCGCCTCGCGCGGGCTCTGGCTCTCATCCATCACGCGCAGCATGTGGCAGGAGTCGTGCATGGTCACCGGGCCGCGCGATCCGCGCCCCGGGTCGAGGTCGTGCTTGGCCAGGAACTGCGTGAGCTCGATGGTGCGCCGCGCCAGGTCGAGCGCGGCCTCCTCCTCGGGCTGGCCCTTGAACATCTCGGGATAGCCGTGCACCACCATGCCGGCGCACGATCCCGAGGGCACCACGACCTCCTCGGGCCCTGAGAAGACCACGATGGTGTGGCGCGCCACCGCGCGCGCCTGGTCGGGGTGCCCGGCGGTCCATGCCGGCTGCGAGCAGCAGGTCTGCGCGCGGGGCACCTTTACGTCCACGCCGCAGCGCTCCAGCACCCGCCTGGACGACTTCCATACCGACGGCGCCACGGCTTCGGAGAGGCAGGTGCGCATGAGCATCACTCGCATGGCGTGAAGTGTATGCGCTACGCGGGCTTCACTCCCATTCGCTTGAGCCACCGGGCGTGCGACCCAAGCGCGCTCCACAAGGTGACGTTCGCGTTGTAGCGGAAGCCATGCTCGGCGCAGAGCTGCTCCACCACCGGCGAGATGCGGCGGTAGTGCACATGGCACACGCTTGGCAGCAGGTGGTGCTCCACCTGGAAGTTGAGCCCCCCGAGGTACCAGTTGAGTAGGCGGCTGGATCGCCCGAAGTCGACGGTGTGCTCCACCTGGTGGCGCGCCCACTCACGCGGGCCATCCTCCTCGGCCTCGGCGATCAGCCTGGCCTCGCTGGTGAAGTCGGCCTCCTCCACGCAGTGGGCCAGCTGGAACACCACGGCGAGGATGATGCCGAGGATCCACAGGGTGACGAACGCGCCCAGCAGCACGCCCCACCATGGCTGGAAGAACATCGGCAGCACCAGGAACAGCCCGAAGAAGATCACCTTGCTGATGATGAGCTCCCACAGCCGCGCACCCGTGGGGCGCTTGAGCGGCACGTGCGCGTTGGGGCCGCGCAGCAGCATGGAGAAGTCGCCCATCAGCGCCTGCCGCGGCGCGTAGAAGCCGTAGAGCACGAACATGTACACGTGCTGCCACGGGTGCCACGGGCTCCACGGCTGGTCGGGTGCGAACCGCGCGAGGGGCAGCTGCTCGATGTCGCCGTCCTTGTCCACCACGTTGGTGTAGGTGTGGTGCGCGTGGTTGTGGCGCTCGCGCCACAGGTACGACGACGTGCCGAGCAGGGTGTCGAGCGACAGGCCCAGCACGCTCCAGCGGCGCCCCAGCGCACCGTGGTTGGCGTCGTGCTGGATCGAGAAGGCCACCCCGCCCAGCGCGAACGCCAGTGAGATGCACCCCAGCCCCGCCTGCCACCAGCTGCCGGCGAAGAACACCAGGTAGGCGTACGAGGCCGCCGTCCACAGCAGCATGAACGCCGCCTTCGAGAAGAACCGCACCCTGCCCATCCGGCGCGTGCGTGCGTCGAGCATCTCTGCCACCGCCGCCCGCAGCTCGGACTGGAACGATCCGCCTCCGCGCAGCAGGCGCGGGGCAACCGTCGTCGTGCTCACTCCTGGGTGTCTCCCTAATGGCGAGCGGACCGCTCGAAGAGCGGTTGGTCGCTCAAGCCGTGGGGCCACGGTAGCGCTATCCGCGGGGGCGGTGTGTCCCTGCTCATTAGGAGTGGGGAAACCTTCCCGGGCGTAAGGGGGCGCCTGCGTGCCGGTGATACCCTCCCGACAGCAGGAACCTTCAACGGGCCCGAACCAGTTTCGACGGGGCGGAGAAGGATTGGCAAGCGAGCCGCGGACCCTGAGGACCGCGTTACCAACAGGGAACCAAACGTAGCTGCGGACACCCGTCAGCTCGCTCTCGCCGCCTAGTAAGCGGGTCTGAGAGTCGTCGGCCCACCCTTCGGACCATGAGGGGGATCACCGGCGTCGCATAGTGGTCCTGGCCCCGAGGCAGGGTTCCTCGGCCAAGGGGCGAGATTTCAGGAGGGGCTGGGGGAGAGGTGATTTGCCGGAGATGGCGCCCTCCCCGAGACATTCATCACCGGCTGCGCTCGGAGAAACCCATCTGGAAACGCTTTCGGACGCCGGGGCAGTGCCGGCCGGGTCCACTTGGTCTCTTCTGTGGAGAGTTCTGCAGAAGGGACAAATGAAGGAAACAGGCGGGATCCGAGGGGGCCAACTGGGGCCCCCTCGGCGTTGGTGGGGCGGTAACGCTGGTACCGTCCCAAGCAGACTCGGTGCACCAAACCTGAAGGAGCCCCCGATGAACAAGACCCTCCTCGCCATTCCATTGATCGCCGGCGCCATTGCGGTGGCTGGCTGCGGTAGCAGCAGTGATCAATCATCACAGGCTGCGGACGCAAGGGGGGATATCGAGAAGAACCTCAAGTCCGCCACAACCGAGGCGGGGACTTCGGTTCGTCGCGCCGATGGCGCTCGCGCCCTTCCTCGCACAGGGCTCCGCATTGTGAACAAGCTTGACCGGATGATTCAGTTGCGCGTCACCGGCGTCGACAACTACGACTGGGCAAGTAGCAAACGCCCCGACAACCGACAGCCGCAGGGTTTCCAATACGCGTTTATTAACGCGAACGACTCGGTGCTGGCGCCGCATCTGGACGTGAACACGAACGCGAGTTCAGCCCCCTTCAACGTCCAGTTCATCACATCGTCACCCACCGCGCCGATCGCAGAGATTCGCCTGAACGCGATGTGCATCGTGAATTACAACGCGGTCCGTTTCTTCATCGTGGGTCGTGATGACTCCCAATGCAAGCATTCGCAAACGCAGTTGCTGGACGTCCCCCAGGGTGAGTACACCCTCCGCCTGCAGAAGTACACATGCAAGAGCAGGCCTTGCCCCGAAACGCCGGGCGTGCTCACGATCACCTCGACGGCAAATCCGCGCTGGTGATCCTGCACAAGCACCGGCGGCGCAGATGTGACAGAAGCGCTGGCGCAGCCTGCACCTGCCATCATCCAACAAGCGCCAGGAGCACCCGACGAACAAGACCCTCCTCGCTATTGCATTGATCGCCGGCGCAATCGCGGCAGCTGGCTGCGGTGGCAGTAGCTCTCCAAGCAGCGAATCGACCAACCCGGCGACCACCACGACAGTGGCGGCCGCCAGCCGCCAAGCCGCGGCCACCCCCGAACTTGGCCCGGGAGCCCTCAAGGTCGTCAACAAGGCCACCCGGAAGTTGCAATTGGAAGTGACCGGCGTCGACAACTACGACTGGGCAAATGACAACCGCCCCGACCATGAGCCGCCGCAGGGGATCAACAAGGTCATCCTCCCGGTCGGCGGATCGGTGCTGGCGCCGCGGCTGGTCAAAAATGCGTTTGCCTTAAGGGCGCCGTTCAATGTCGAGTTCCACACCCTGGACATCAGTCGAACGGCGGTTGCCGGCATTCGTCTGAAGGTACAGAGACTTGGCGTCGACTACACATGCGTAGAGGACGATTGCTACTTGGGGCAGAGGGACTATCCCCAGGAGGGCGACTACATCCTCCGGATGGTTGTGACCGAAGACTCATCGACTGAGCCCACAGTGCTCACGATCACCCAGAAGTCGAATCCGACCTGGTGATGCCGCGATGATCGGCGCGATGAGACAGGACGTGGCGCTCCCGAGAATGTGAGGCGCACCGGTATGAGCGTGTGAGGCGTCTTCGTCTGCTCCCTGTGAGTGCCAGTGCTCATGGGGCGAATCCTTACGGCAGAACAGGCCCACTTCCGAAGGACATACGCGGGATCTGAGGGGGCCAACTGGGGCCCCCTTAGTCGTTTCGGGGCGCGTGAGGCCGCGAGGGGCGGCGCGTCCACCACAATGGGAAAGGCGCTATCTTGACCATGCTAGTGTGGTCATCATGACGCCGCCAAGGCAGATCCCAATTAGCCGCTTCAAGGCAGAGCTTCTTCAATTGGCGAAGGACCTTGCTCGGTCGGGCGAGACGATCGAGGTCACGCACTATGGCCGTCCTTGCCTGGAGGTGCGCCCACTTGGGTCGCCGCCTTCGCTGGTCGGCTCAGTGAAGCAGCTCGTCAGTGATGACGAGCTCGTGAAGCCCACGTCCGCCGACTGGAATGCCGACTCGTAGAGCTGACGTCTGCGTTCTCGATACCCATGTGTGGATCTGGTGGGCAAGCGAGGATCTCGACCGCATCGGGCGCAAGGCGAAGCGATTTCTTGCCGGCACCGATGTGGCGCTCGTTCCGTCAATCTGCCAGTGGGAGGTCGCACAGCTCGTCGCAGACGGCAAGATCGCCTTGCACCATCCTGTTGACGAATGGATCGCCCAGGCCATCGCGCACCCCGGAGTCCAGGTGGTCGAGATCTCACCCCGAATCGCTGCTGGTGCGGTCGATCTCAGGAACGAGGGCTTCCATCGAGATCCAGCGGACCGGTTGATCTATGCGACCGCGCGCGATCGGGATGCCGCATTGCTCACGATGGATGAGAGGATTCGTGCGTTCGAGCAGGGATTGGGCCGGAACGTGTCGCGGCTGACGATCTGGGATTGAGGTGAGATCGCGGCGGCATGGTCCGGAGCCTGCCCCCGGCGTCGAAACAGCGCATAGATGATCGGCTAAGCGTGTTCAGCGATCATCTTCGCGCTATTGGTGTGCCGAGGAATGTGAGGCATACCGGTAAGAGCGTGTGAGGCGCGCCGATCTGTCGCTTACAGGAGTCAGCCCCAATGGGGCGCGGGACTTCTGCAGAACAGACCCACTTTGGTCTCTTCTGTGGAGAGTTCTGCAGAAGGGGCACATGAAGGAAACACGCGGGAATCGAGGGGGCCAACTGGGGCCCCCTCGGCGTTGGTGGGGGCGGTAACACTGGTACCGTCTCAAGCGGACTCAGTCCACCGAACCCCAAGGAGCCCCCGATGAACAAGACCCTGATTGTGATTCCATTGATCGCCGGCGCCATTGCGGCAGCTGGCTGCGGTGGCAGCAGTGATCAAGCATCACAGGCTGCGGACGCAAGGGGGGATATCGAGAAGAACCTGGCATCGGCCACGACGGGGGCGGACGCCAACCGCCAAGCCGCGGCCACCCCGGATATTGGGGAGGGCGCGCTCAAGATCGTGAATAGGGTCAACCGGACCGTGACGCTGCGCGTGACCGAGGTCGACAACTACGACTGGGCCGGCGGCGATCGCCCCGACCACGCACCGCCGCAGGGGTTCCAGGGGGCCCAGATCGTCCAAAATCAGTTTGCGCTCGCGCGGACATTGACTCCCAACACGAATGCGAAGAGCTGGCCGTTCAGGATCGAGGTCTACGGGCCTTCACCGACAAAGCCGATCGCGTCCATCCGGCTTGCGCTGTGCTCCACCGTTTACAGCAAAACACCTTATAAAGGCAAGAATTCGGTTGGGTACTTGGTGCAACCCGAAAGGAGCGATGGGGAAAATACGTGCCACACGGGCAGTGTGACGAACCACGACATGGGTGCTTACCAGGGCTGGGCGTATGGCATCCGGTTCTCGGTTCCCAAGGGGATGGTCAAGGTGGGGGACACCTGGCGGCCAGACGCCCCCTCCATCATGGAGATCACGCAGACGATCCCGCCGGCCCAGTAGACGCCAACGTGGTCATCAGGAATAGAGGTGGTGCGTGATGAAGCATCTAGGTCTTGTTGTCCCGGTCATGATTGGCGCCATTGCACTGGCCGGCTGTGGCGGCAGCAGCAGCCAGTCCGCGCGGGCCCAGGACGCGAAGGACGCCGTCGAGCAGACACTGAGGTCCGCCGCCACCGTGAATGCCATGGGCACGGTGACGCCGGGTGCTGACGCCGCGGCGTTCGTCGATGCGGCGGGCGCCGACCCGGTGTTCCTGTTCTTCGACGCCACGTGGTGCCATCAGCAGTGCGCTGCCCTGCGTACTCAGGTGGGTTCGCATCTCCGGAAGTTCCCATCCCACAACGCCGCGACGCGACGTGTCGATCTGGATGAGGCCGCAGCCCTTGCCGCGCGCTTCACGGTGAAGGAGGTGCCTACGCTGCTGCGGATCGAGGGCGGCACGGTCACCCGGCGTCGCGTGGGCGCATTCCAGACGACAGACTCCGCACCCGACACGGCTGGAGTCTTCAACTTCTTCATGCTTTGAGCAGTCAGCTTGCGGCTCACCCAACCAAGATCTCTCTTGGCTGATCGAACTCCGACAATGAGGTGCCCGATGAACAAGACCCTCCTCGCAATTCCATTGGTCGCCGGCGCAATCGCGGTGGCAGGCTGTGGCGGCAGCGGTGATCAGTCCGCACAGGCCAAGGACCCGAGGAACATTGTCGAGGTGGCCGCTGCCACCGCCCCCGCCGCGCCGGGGGCTCAGGTTCGTCGCGCGTCCGGGGCCCGTGCCTACACAGGGCTCCGGATTGTGAACAGGCTTGACCGGACGATGCAGTTGCGCGTGACCGGCGTCGACAACTTCGACTGGGCCAATGGCAACCGCCCCGACCACCGGCAGCCGCAAGGCTTCCAGTACGCCGATGTCCTCGAGAACAACTCGGTGCTGGCGCCTCAGCTGGACATCAACCCGAACGCGAAATCAGCCCCCTTCAACGTCCAGTTCTTCACTTCGTCACCCACCACTCCGATCGCGGAGATTCGCCTGGAGAGACATTGCAGCATGCCGGGCAGTGGCGGCGACTATGAGATCGTGGGCTACCAGGCTTCGACTGGCACGTGCTGGCGGTCGACCAGGGGCGAGAAGTCGCTCGATTTTCCCCGGGGAAAGTACACCCTCCGCCTGCAAACACCATATTGCGTTAGTTTGAGCAGTTGTCTCCTCGGCGAGCCAGGCGTGCTCACGATCACCTCGACGGAAAATCCGCGCTGGTGATCCTGCACGAGCACCAGCGGCACAGGTGCGATAGGAGCGCTGGCGCAGCCTGTACCTGTCATCATCCAATTAGCTCCAAGAGCCCCTAATGAACAAGGCCCTCCTCGCAATTCCATTGGTCGCCGGCGCAATCGCGGTGGCAGGCTGTGGCGGCAGCGGTGATCAGTCCGCACGGGCCAAGGACCCGAGTAATAACGTCAAGGCAGCCAAGGCCCCTGCGGTCGTGGCAGGGACCCCGGTCCGTCGCGCGTCCGGGACCCGCGCCTACACAGGTCTTCGCATTGTGAATAAGCTTGACCGGACGATGCAGTTGCGCGTGACAGGCGTCGACAACTACGACTGGGCAAATGGCAATCGCCCAGACCACCGGCAGCCGCAAGGCTTCCAGTACGCCGATGTCCTCGAGAATAACTCGGTGCTGGCGCCCCAGCTGGACATCAACCCCATGGCGAATTCAGCCCCCTTCAACGTCCAGTTCTTCACTTCGTCACCCACCACGCCGATCGCGGAGATTCGTCTGGATAGGTGGTGCGGAATGGCGGGCAGTGACGGCCGTTACAGGATCGCAGGGCGCGATGAGGCTGGCAGCCAGTGCTCGATGTCGACGGCGAGCGTGAAGTTCCTCGACTCCCCCCAGGGGGAGTACACGCTCCGCCTGCAAAACCCCTACTGCGTTGGAGACCGTTGCCCCCTGACCGAGCCCAGCGTGCTCACGATCACCTCGACGGAAAATCCGCGCTGGTGATCCTGCACGAGCACCAGCGGAGAAGGTGTGACAGGAGCGCTGGCGCAGCCTGTGCCTGCCATCATCCAACGAACTCCAGGAGCCCCCGATGAACAAGACCTTCCTCCTCATTCCACTAGTTGCCGGCGCAATCGCGGCAGCTGGCTGCGGCAGCAGCGGTGATCAATCATCACAGGCGGCGGACGCAAGGGGGGATATCGAGAAAAACTTGGCGTCGGCCACCACCGGGGCAGCGTCTGACCGTCGCGCAGCCAGCGCCACACCCGCCATTGGCGTGGGCGCCCTCGAGGTCGTCAATAAGACAAACCAGACAATCCAGCTGCATGTGGGCGGCGTCGACAATTTCGACTGGGCAAATGGCAATCGCCCAGACCATCGCCCGCCGCAGGGGATCCAGCAGGCCGTCCTCGGTCCGGGTTATTCAGTGCTGGCGCGGAACCTGGAGCCCAACTATAAGGCGCATTCCCATCCCTTCAACGTCGAATTCATCGGCACAAAGCCGAGGAACGCGGTGCTTGGGGCCATCCGCCTGACCATCAGCACAATCGGAGCGAAAGCCGACAACCAGTTCAACGGAGAACATGTCACCTGCGTCGTCGACTTCTGCGTGAACGGCGGTTCCAAGGACTACCCACAGGCAGGGGACTACATCCTCCGGATAAAGATTCCCTATGTCCCCTCGGCCGTGGGCAAATCGACCGACCCTCCGACTGAGCCAACGGTCCTCACGATCACCCAGAAGTCGAATCCGACCTGGTGATGCCGCGATGATCGGCGCGATGAGACAGGACGTGGCGCTCCCACGAATGTGAGGCGCACCGGTAAGAGCGTGTGAGGCGTCTTTCTCTGCTCACTGGGAGTGTCAGTGCCGATGGGGCGAATCCTTTCTGCAGAACAGGCCCACTTTGGTCTCTTCTGTGGAGAGTTCTGCAGAAGGGGCAAATGAAGGAAAACAAGCGGGATCTGAGGGGGCCAACTGGGGCCCCCTCGGCGTTGGTGGGGCCGTGATCCGGCGATCAGCACATGGAGACCGCGTTTTTCCGTGTGAGGCGCGGCGGCCGCCACCGGTCCCCCAACCACCAATGCCCCGGAGCACGTCCGGGGCGATCGGGGCAGCTATGCCGGGAGCAGGGCCCCGGGTGGCGGCTTGCTCGCCACGAGCACCACGGCGATCGCCGCGATGAGGCTGAGGCCCACCACGTGCCGTCGCGGCATTCCGGTGTTCTGATCTGGGGAGGTCATGCGGGGGCGATGCAAGCAGAGGGCCCCGCCCGTCTGAGGGGCGCGTATGGAACTTCTTATCGGAACGTAAGGCTTGCCCGGCCGGGATCAGCCCGCGTCGCGTGCCACCGTGTCGGTGCCGCCGGTGCTCGACGTGGCGGTGACGCGGATCGATCCGTCCACCAGTCGTGCCGGCGACAGGGTGAGCGTGGCGGTGCGACGCCCCGCCCTGGTCGCATTGATCACTACGAGGCCCAGCACGCGGTTGGTGGTGGCCCTGCGCGCAACGACCGTGACGCGCCCCGGTCGGGCAAGCGTGACCGTCACGCGATTGGCGCCCGCCACCAGCGTCGGCGGAACCGTGAGCACCACGCCCTGCGGACCCGTGAGGCGCAGGGTCGCCACGCCCACGCCCTTCGTGAACCCGGGCTGGCTCGCCGTGGCGGAGATGCTTGCCGGGCCGCGCTTTGCCGCGGACTTCAGCCGCAGCATCACCTTGGTGGTGCCGGCCGCCTTCACGCGCACCACGGTGAGGCCGATGACCCGCGACTGCCCGGGCTCACCCACGCGCGGCCGACGTGCCACCACCTGTACCCGTGCCGGGCCGCTGGTGGTGACCCTGACCGGGATGGGCCGATCCCATCGGGCCGACTTCGGCACCTTCACCGAGACGCTGATGCGCGGCGCGGCCCCCTCCACCTCGCCCGCCGCACCCAGCTCACGCGGCAGTCCGTCAACGCCTGCCTGCGGTGCGCCGGGGAGCGCCACTGCCCCGTCGAGGCCGCCGAGCACCGGGGCGGGGCCGCCGTCGTCGCCGGGCGCGATGCCGACGCCCTCGGGCCCGGGGCCCACGTTCCGGGGATCGGCGTTCGCCTCGATGGCACCCAGGTCGTAGGGCGCCGTGCGCATCGTGCCGAGGAGGTCAACCGGGTATGCGGCGGCGATGGCCGGCGAGATGGCGTCTGACACATGGTCGATGAGCGGCGACCCGGCCACCGGTGTGTAGTTGGCGGCGACGTTGCGGCCCACCGTGGGCATGGTGGTGATGCCGGGCACCGCGCCCCAGGGCGACGGCGAGAACGGATTGGCTGTGTAGTTGAGCGGTCCGAAGCCCATGGGCACGTTGACCGAATACGGGTCGCGGTAGATGAAGTCACGGTCGAACGTGATGGGCGCCCCGGCGGCGGTGCGATGGAGCGCCGGGAACTGGTCGGGGTTCGGGCCGCACGCTGCGGCCACGAGGGAGCCCGCGATCGACATCGCGCCGTTGGTGGCCGTCTGGCACTGCCCGCGCCAGATGGTGGAGAGCGCCACGGTCACCGCACCGGCATCGGCGCCGCGCAGGATGGCGTCGTTCCCGTCCCGCGTGAACGAGGTGAGGATGCTGTTGGCCACCGTCATGTCGCTGGCCGACGCGTGGTTGACGCCGCCCTGGGCGAAGACGCGGTTGATGAGCACCGTGCCACCCCGTGCGCCACCGGCGGTGGCGATGCCCGGCGCCGTGCCGGCGACCGAGGTGTTCCAGAGTGTCACGCGCTGGGCCCCGGACACCCTGATGCCCGCGTAGGCCTGCGGCGTGACCACGATCGAGTCGACCAGCGACGCCTGCCCGCTCAGCATGACGCCGGGGTCTGCCACCGGCGCGTTCGGACGCGGCACGATGCCTGCGGGGGAGAGTGCCACCACGAGGTTGGCGCCGATGGCCGAGTCGCGCAGCTGCAGCCGCGCGCCGGCGCCGTACTCGGGCGCCGATCCCCCGACGGCGACCCCATTGGCGGTGGCCGTCTCGAACATCTCGATGCGTCCCTCACCGCTCATGCGCAGGAGCGACCCCCCGAGACCGACGCCGATGAGGTCGACCGCGCCAAGCGTCATGCGCTGGGTCACGGGGAAGGTGCCGGCGCCGAGCCGGATGGTGTCGCGTACATCCCGGTTGAACGACCAGGTGGCGGTGACGGCCCCCGCCAGGGTTGCGCAGGGCTGGTCGGGGTTCGCCGCGCATGCGGCGTCGTTGCCGCCGGCGGCAACCCGGAACGTCGCACCGTCGGCGGCACCCGCCGCGCAGGCGATGCCGACCAGGGCGATGACCAGGAGGGGACGCGTGTGGGCGCGCAGGGACATACGTGAAACCTATTCCTGCACGGGCGTGACCGCCCGTTGGCAGGTTCCGGACGGTGTGCCAATTGCGGCACCCCCGGGCGGCCAGGTCGAAGGCGATCTTCGGGCCCTTGGGGGCACTCCGGACAATGTTGCACCGGGAGTGGGTGACGCGGAGGTTCCCGGCGCTGTTGTCGCCGCCCGCGCGCACCTCGATGACGTGGTCGTAGGCGAGGGAGAGAGGATGCGGCGCAGGTCGATTCGGGGGCACGGCGACACCGCACACGCCGCATGTCCAGCCGTCGCGCCGGAGGACCTCAGCTTCCACCGCCTCGGGGATGGTCGTTCGGCCCATGGGCCCGTCTGTGCTCATTGGATCTGCGCTCCGATCAGACCGTCACGCGGCACAGACTATTCGCGGGAAAAGGGGGCTACGTACATCGGTACGTCGTAGGCGAAAAGCTGGGACACATGCGCGTGCGCGTCCCATATTCACCACATGATGAATCGATGGAGTTCCCAGATCCCCTCGCGGCGCATCGCCGCAGGGCTCGCTGCGTGCGCCATCCTCAGCGCACCGGCTTTTGCCAGCGCCACCACGTCGGCGCCCGACCAGCCTGAGGCTGTCGAGGCAGTCAAGGATGTTCAGTCGGCGCTCGCCGATCTTCGCGCCGATGGCGAGATGACGGGCAAGGTCATCGCGGACACAACCGATGCCCTTCCCGACTCCGCCTTTGAGCCGATCGAACTCGCCGATGTCAGCATCGGTATTCCGGTCGAGGGCGCGAGTCGTACACTCGGCAACAACGTCGTATTCGATGGTCCGCGCAACACCACGGTCGTCGCCCAGATGACTGCTGGTGGTGGCGCACGCGCTCTCGTGTCGCTCGACTCGCCCGCGGCCCCTCCGTCCCAGTCGTTGCAGTCGTACTCGCTCGCGCGAAGCATGACGGCAAAGGGCAGCGTGTTCGCGATTTTCGCTTCATACGTGAAGCTCGGGTTTCGCGGCGGACATGTGCGGGTGTCGCCTGCGGCGGCCGCCTGGCGAGTGGGCTCCGCAGAGGTACCCGAGCCCCCGCAGCCGGAGGCGAGTGCGCCTGCGGAAAGGGCTATGGCGGCCAGCGCCGGGGGCCTGCGCGGCATTCTTTGGACCTTTCATCGATGAGCGGACGAATCCACGCACGTCGTGGGGTCGTGCAGTACGGGACAATAGGCCCACTCACGAAGGACATACGCGGGAAGCGGGGGGCCGCAGATGGCCCCCTCGGCATTCGCGCAGTCGAACGATTTCCTGCGCGATACCGACAAGGTCAACCCTGCGGGCAGGTCCACGTAGCACTCATGCTGCACGGGGAGCTCCTGCCGGTTGGGGCGGGCGCTCCCCGTGCAGCGACTACGCACCCTTCGCCGCATCCTTCTGTGCCCCGAGCCAGATGCGCGCGGCGATCACCAGCATGAGCGCCACGAAGAGCCACCGCAGCACGTCCTGCGGCATCTCGTTGGCCACGATGGCCGCGATGATGGCCGTGACCACTGATCCCGCGCCGATGATGAGTGCGTCGCGCAGGTGCACGTCGCCGGTGCGGCGCTGCTGCCAGGTGCCGAGGATCGCCACGGGCACGATTGCCAGCAGCGACGTGGCCTCGGCCACCACCTGGGTGAGGCCCAGCACGAGGGCGAGTGCTGGCACGAAAAGGATGCCGCCGCCCACGCCCGCGAGCGCCGCCACGAATCCGCCGGCCACGCCGAGGGTGATCGCGATGATGGCCGCGGTCACAGATCCACCGCCAGCAGCACCGCTGCAATGACCAGCAGCACGGCGAATGCGCGCGAGATGGTGACCGACGAGATGCGCGCGCGCACCTTCACACCCATGGTCACGCCGAGAAGGGCAGGGATTCCCACCAGCAGTGCGGCCAGCCAGTCCACGTTGCCGAGCACGCCGTGGGTCGCGGTGCCCACCAGCGCGATGACGGCGATTGCGGCCAGCGATGTGGCCGTGGCCGCGCGCGAGCCGTAGCCGCACAGGAGGATGAGCAGCGGCACCATCACCACGCCACCGCCCACGCCGAACAGCGCAGAGAACGCGCCGCCCGCTGCGCCAACCGCGATAAGGGCCCACACCATGCGCTGCGGCGATCTCGTGGAGGCCCGGGTGCTCATGGGGCTAGGCGACCTCCAGGTCCGGCCCGCCGATGGCATCGGCGATCGCCCGCCCGATGGCGGTGAAGTCGCGCCGGTTGAGGGTGCGGATGGCGAAGCCTCCCACGTGCGGATTGGCGGCGAGCATAGGGACCCGGCGAACCCGCTCACGTGGCGCCGGGTGCGTCGCGGGGGAAGTCCCTACGGGCCGGGCGCGGTGCGGCGCGCGAGATCCCCGGAGCGGTCGAGCGCGCGCAGGCTGTCGAACCCGCCGATGGGATCGCCGTCGATCACCACCTGGGGGAACGTGCGCCCGCCGCCGCTCTCGGCCTGCAGGCGGTCGCGGGCGCCCTCGCTGAACATGTTGATGCGCACCTCGTCGTAGGGTATGCCCCTGCGGCGCAGCAGCGACTTGGCGCCCACGCAGTAGAGGCAGAACGGGGTGGCGTACACCGTGACGCGGGCCATGCCCGAACGGTAGCGCCCGCACCTGCGCCCGGGTGGCATCCCTGCCGAAGTGTAGGGTTTCTCAGGTAAGGCGCCGCTTCCGCGAAGGAGTCCCTTATGTCACGACGCCCGTTCATCCTCGGCGCCGCGGCGGTCATCGCCGCTGGAACCATTGCCTCGACCGCCGTCGGGGGCTACGCGGTGGGGGGTGACCCATCCACCTACGGAACCATCGGCATCGCGGTGGAGGGGCCGCTCACCGGGTCGCAGGCGTCCAACGGGCAGGACATGCTGCGCGGCGTGCAGCTGGCCGTGAAGCAGTACAACGCCAAGGGCGGCTTCAACGGGCGCAACGTGCAGATCGTGCAGGTGGACGACCAGGGCAACGCCAGCATGGCGGAGTCGGCGGCCGCCAAGGCGATCAAGGCCAAGGTGGTCGCGGTGATCGGGCCGTACAACTCGTCGGTGGGCCTGGTGAACCTGCCCATCTACACCAAGGCGAAGATCGTGCCGGTGCAGATGACGTCCACCGATGACACCACCGGCTACGGCGTGACCGTGCAGCCCAAGAACAGCCAGATCTCGCCGGTGGAGTCGTCGTACATGCTCGACGTCATCAAGCCCGCCAAGGTGTCGATGATCGTCACCGACAGCGCCTACACCACCGGCATGGCCGCCCGCCTCAGGGAGGCGCTCGAGCCCAAGGGCGTGCTGGTGAGCCAGGTGACCGTGAAAGAGAACCTGACGCAGGCCGACTACACGGCCGCGGTGCAGCAGGCGCTCACCAACAACCCCACCGCGGTGTACCTGAGCACGTACTTCCCCGAGGGCGCGAGGCTGGCCACGGCGCTCAAGGCCACGGGCAACCCGGCCAAGTGCTTCGCGGGCCTGGCCAACCAGGACCCGGGCTTCGTGACGGCCGCGGGAATCCCGGCCAGCCAGAACTGCGTGTTCAGCGGAGTGCCCGACCCGTCGCAGTTCCCCACCGCCAAGGGCTATGTGAAGGCCTACACCAAGGCTTTCCCGGGCAAGACGCCCGGCACGTGGGGAACCTTCACCTACGACTCGGCCAACATCCTCTTCGCGTCGTGGAAGAAGGCCGACCCCTTCAAGTACGCCAAGGTGCTCGCCCAGCTGAAGAAGACCAAGGACTTCAAGGGCGCCACGGGGGCCATCACCATCAACAAGCAGGGGAACCGCCCCAATGTGCCGGTGAGCATCCTCACCGTGGACGCCCAGGGTGACTTCCAGGTGCAGTACACCAACCGCGCCAACAAGTAGGAGCCGTCATGTCCGCCGGGCTGCGCGTGGGAATCACCGAGGACGAGTTGCGCGAGCTGGTGATCCAGTTGGCCGCCTACGCGGGCTTCCCGGCTGCCATCAACGCGCAGGCGCACCTCAACGAGGTGCTGGCGAAGGCCGCCAACTGACGTAGCAACGGGGATTTCACGGCAGGCCGCGGCCTGGGACGACAATGCCCCGCCCATGGCCCGCCGAATCCTCATGATGCTGCTGGGTGCCGCCGTGCTGTGCGCAGTGGCCATGCCCGCGCAGGCCGCGCGCGACCTCACGTCGATCAAGCAGCGCGTGCAGCAGGTGGAGGCCAAGGCCGCACGCCTGGATGCCGCGGCCGGCGAGGCCGCCGTGCGCCACAACGCCGCCATGGACCGCCTTGACGCCGCGCGCGCCCAGACCGTGCGCACCCGAAAGGAACTGGTGCGCACCCGGGCGCAATTGGTGGTAGCGCGCGAGACGCTCTCGACGCGGCTGGCGGCCCTGTACCGCCAGCCCGACCCCGACCTGCTCGAGTTGGTGGTCTCAAGCGGGTCGCTCACCGACCTGGTGAGCCGCACCGAGGCCCTGCAGGGGGCTGCGGGGCAGGACGCCGGGCTGGTGCGCAAGGTGCGCGCACGCCGCGTGGCCCTGCGGGCCGCCGAGGTGCGCCTGGCCAAGGCGATCGAGGAGTCGCGGACCGAGGCCGCCGTGGCCGCGCGCGAGCGCGAGCGCATCGAGGGCCTCCTGGCCGAGCAGCGGGCCGTGGTGGTGCAGGCGCGCGGCGAGCTCAAGGCCGCGCTGTCGGCCCGCGTGCAGCAGCGCGTGCGCCAGGCCCGCGCAAAGGGGTCCGAGGAGATCCCCATGGCCCCGGCCGGCACGGAGCCCGTGTTCCCCGTGGCCGCGCCATCGACCTTCTCGGACGACTGGATGGCTCCGCGCGGCGGCCGCTACCACGAGGGCATCGACATCATGGCGGCTCGCGGCGCCCCCATCGTGGCCGCGGTGAGCGGCACCATCGTGCGCATTGGCACCACGCCGATCAGCGGCAACCGCTTCTGGCTGCGCGCCCCGAACGGCGACGAGTACTTCTACTGCCACCTCGATGGATTCGCTCCCGCCGCGCGCGAGGGCGCGTTCGTCAAGGCCGGCACGGTGCTGGGCTACAACGGCGACACCGGCGATGCCAGGGGCACCACGCCCCACCTGCACTTCGAGATCCACCCCGGGGGAGGCGGCCCCATCAGGCCCTTCCCGTTGGTCTCGTCGTGGCCCCGCGTGGGCTGATCGCCGCTCCTCGCGCATGCCGACCGCATGGTCATTGCGCGTCGGCGATGCGCCGCTACCGTTGCGCCCGTGGCAGGACGTAAGCGCGAGTCGCGTGATGAGATCGTCGCCCGGGTGGCGGCGGAGCAGCACGGGCTGCATCCCAACCCCGAGTACACCCACTCGGCCAAGCGCCGCGTGTGGGCGCTCGGGGCCATCATGGTGCCTGTGAGCCTGCTCATCGCGTGGGCCATCGGAGCGCCGCTCGGATGGTCGCCCTTCCTGTGGATCGCCGCGGGGCTGGGCATCAGCCTCGGCGTGTTCTACATCGCCTATGTCATCCTCGCGGAGCGCGACGACGGGCGCATACAGCGCGAGCTCGACGACGCGCGGCGCGAGCGCGAGACGGGGGAGGAGGACGCATGACGCAGGGAATCGAACTCGGCATCTACTCGTTCGGAGACGCCACGCCCGACCCGGCCACCGGCCGCGCCATCGACGTGGGCCAGCGCGTTCGCGACCTCGTGGACGAGATCGTCCTGGCCGACGAGGTGGGGCTCGACGTGTTCGGGGTGGGCGAGCACCACCGACCGGACTTCCCGGTGTCGTCCCCCGCCGTGGTGCTGGCCGCCGCAGCCGCGCGCACCTCGCGCATACGCCTCACCTCGTCGGTCACCGTGCTGTCGTCCGACGACCCGGTGCGCGTGTTCCAGGACTTCGCCACCATCGACCTCATCTCGGGCGGCCGCGCCGAGATCATGGCCGGCCGCGGGTCCTTCATCGAGTCGTTTCCGCTCTTCGGCTATGACCTGGCCGACTACGAAGGCCTGTTCCTCGAGAAGCTCGACTTGCTGCTGCATCTGCGCGAGCAGGAGGTGGTCACCTGGAGCGGCACGCGCCGTCCGCCCATCGAGGGGCGCCCGGTGCACCCGCGGCCGCAGCAGGAGCGCATTCCCGTGTGGATCGCCGTGGGTGGCACGCCGCAGTCGGTGGTGAACGCCGCCGCCCGTGGGCTGCCCATCTCCGTGGCCATCATCGGGGCTGCCGCCCAGCCATTCATCCCCTTCGCCAACCTCTACCGCGAGGCGCTCACCGAGTACGGGCATGACCCCGCGCAGGTGCCGGTGTCCATCGGGTCGCACGGGTTCATCGCCGACACCTCGCAGAGGGCCGCCGACATCTCGGCCCCGGGGCTCATGGCCGCCATGAACCAGATCGGCGGCGAGCGCGGGTGGGGCAGCCAGATCGACCGCGCGCAGTTCGACCGCATGCGCCAGCCGCACGGCGCGCTGATGGTGGGGAGCCCGGCCGAGGTGACCGAGAAGATCCTCGCCGAGTACGAGATGTTCGGCAATCGCCGCGTGCTGCTGCACATGGGCGTGGGCAACCCTCCGCATGCCGACATGCTGCGGGCCATCGAGCTCTACGGCACCGAGGTGGCGCCCGCGGTGCGCAGGGAGGTCGCGCGCCTCGACGCCGCCGCGCCGGTGGCCGCTCGCTGAGGTTCCCAGGCCGCCTCCGCGCGCGGTAAGGTTGTCTCATGGCCGAGGACGAGTCCACCGGCACCGCGATCAACGCCCTCGAGGGCGCGCCGGCATGCCCCAAGTGCGGAGCGCAGATGTTCGCGACCCAGCGCAAGATGCGCACGCACGACCTCGCCGGGGCCAGCCCCGTGGCCCGCGACCGCGACCACCCCGTGTGGCGTTGCATGCGGTGCGCGAACGAGATGCCGCGCGAGGCATAGCGGGCCCACCCGCGCCGTGATCTCCGTCATCACGGCGCTTCGCGCGTCATCCAACGGGGCATCCATCCACGTCGAGCGCGACGGCGCCAAGTGGCTGCGCCTGCCCGTGCACCTGGTGGCCGACCTCGGCCTGAGCACCGGCGAGGTCATGGACGAGCCCCGCGTGTCGGCAATCGAGGATGCCGCCGCGGTGGAGCGTCACTGGGAGGCTGCGCTGCGCTTCACGGTGGCCCGCGGGCGGTCATACCGTGAGGTGGTGCAGCGCCTCAGCGACCGCCGGGCGGATGAGGGCCAGGTGGCCCGCGTGCTGGCCCGGCTCGAGGCCGCGGGCCTGCTGGACGAGCAGGCGAGCGCGAACCAGCGCGTGGAGCGCCTGGCCGCGCGCGGCTGGGCTTCACGGCGCATCCGGTCGGACATGCTGCGTGCGGGCTTTCCCAACGAGGTCGTGGCGCGGGCAATCGACGAGGCCCTGCCCAAGGGCCATGACGCGCTGGTGCTCGAGGCCGCGCTGGCGCGCACGGGCATTCCCGAGAGCGCAGCCGACCGCACGCGCATGGCCGACCGCCTGGTCCGCAAGGGGCTGGCCCCGCAGGCGGTGCGCGAGGCCATACGGCCCGATGAGGGCACGCGCGCCGCGCGTGGCGAGGCCGCGCCCGAGGCCGAGGAACTCATCCGCCAGGTGCGCCGGCGATATCCGGCGCAGGCCACCAATGCCGGGGACAGGCGCCGCGCGCTCGGCTGGCTGGCGCGCAGGGGCCTGCATTCCGATGACGCCCGGCGCATACTCGAGGCCGCGGCCAGCGACGCCGCCTGGGAGCGCTGAGGCGCAGTCCTGAGGCCCCGCGGTCAGTCCTTGCCCGTGAACTCCACGACGGCGGCTGCCGATGTGAGGCCGGCGCCGAAGGCCACCAGGCCACCGAGGCCGGTGGGGCCGGTGGGAAGGTGCTCGGCGATGGCGATCGGGATGGTGGACGACGACGTGTTGCCCCAGTTCTCGACATTCACCACGAAGCGGTCTGCGGGCAGGCCGCTGCGGGCCTGGATGGACGAGATGATGCGGCCGTTCGCCTGGTGCGGGATCACGTGCATCAGCTCAGCCGTCGAGGCCCCTGACTGCCCGGCGGCACGGTCGAGCATGTGCAGCATCTCGCGCACGGCGCGGGTGTATACGCGCGGGCCGTCCATGAACAGGTGGTCCTCGTCCGCGGGCCCGTGGCGGATCACCGAGCCGTCGTCGCCGCTCGCCGACAGCACGGGGCGGTGCAGCAGCACGGGCGAGTCGCCGGCCCGCGCGGGCCCGTGCACCACGGTGGCCGTCACGGCGTCGCCGAACACCACCACGGTGTCGAAGTCGTCGGGGTCGACGTAGCGGGTCATGGCCTCGGCCGTGACCACCAGCACCGAGGCCTCGGGCCTCTGCTGCAGCATGTCGTGTGCTGTCTGCATGGCGTAGAGGTAGCCCGAACACGCAGCCGATACGTCGCTGGCGGCCACGTCGGCGGGGCCGTCGTCCTCGGCCAGGGCGTTCTGCACGAGGCAGGCCACCGATGGGCTGAGCCGGGTGGGGGTGCCGGTGGCGGCGATGATGGCCTCGAGGTCGCCCAGTGCCAGGCCCTCGGCGTCGAGCGCCTCGCGCGCGGCCCGGGCGGCCAGGGCGGAGATGTCCTCGCCGGGGGCAAGCACGGGGCGCTGGCGGATTCCCGTGCGCCGCACGATGTCGGCCTCGGTGCGGCCCGGGAATCGCGCGGCGATGTCGGCGTTGGTGAGGATCCGCCCGCCCGCGCGAACCGAGAAGCCTGAGAGCCCCACCGGAGGCGCCAGCACGGCAGGCGCAGCTGCGGCTGCGCGCACCGGCGAGGGTTGGTGGCCAGGGACGCGCCGCACGCGCAGCCTGGGCTCGATGGGCATGCGGCGGCGGGCAGCAGCCGCGCCCGGCGCCAACGTGATGCTGGCCAGCACGGTGCCGACCGGCACCGGCTCGAGCTCCTCGTGAAGGTCGGAGATCTCCCCCGAGGCCGGCGCGGCCAACTCGAAGGTGGCCTTGTCGCCCTCGGCCTCGGCGATCACCTGCCCCTCGGTGACGGTGTCGCCCTCGGCCACCATCCATTCCACCACCGTCACCTGCTGGTCGGCGGGGCTCGATCCGGTGGCCTCCACGGCCAGCACGCCGTCCACCTCCTGCGCGCCCTCGGCCTCGGTCACCTCGAGGCCACCGATCATCCCGGCCACGGCCTCCACCACGTCGCGCGCGCTGGGCAGCACCTCGAGCTGGTTCGCGTAGTGGTTGGGCACCCAGGTGTCGGGGCGCGCGATGCGGCGCGTGGTGAGGTCTCCTTCGAGGTGGTCGGATACGTGCGCCACCACCTCGGCGCCGAAGCCGCCGGTGAGGTTGTCCTCATGCACCACCACCAGCCTGCGCGTGCGCGCGGCGCTGGCGGTGACGGCCTCCATGTCCCAGGGCGCGATGCTGCGAAGGTCGATGAGATCCACGCCCACGCCGGCGGCGTCGAGCACCGCGGCGGCGCGCTCGGCGATGGGGGCCGTGGATCCCCACGCCACGATCGTCACGTCGTCACCGCGGTGGCGCACCGCGGCGTGCCCGGGCACCACCGGGCGGTGCGTGCCCTGCACGCGCGATGCGCGCAGGGGATCGTTGAGGCATGTCTTGGGGTAGAGGATGAGCGTGGGACGGTCACCGTCGAGGGCGGCCTCGAGGATGCCCGCGGCGTCGTCGGCCGTGCTGGGCATGGCGACGTCGAGGCCCGGGATGTGGGCGAACGTGGCCTCCATGGTCTGGGCGTGGAAGGGCCCGAGCCCCGGCCGGTATGCGCCGCAGGGGGCGAGGATGACCACGGGGGCCGACCAGGCGCCGTCGGTGCGCCAGTAGATGGTGGCGAGCTCCGAGGCGATCTGGTTGAACGCCAGCGGCAGGAAGTCGGCGAACTGCACCATCGCCACGGGCCGCCCGCCGGCGAGCGCCCGCCCGATGGCGGTGCCCACGATGGTTGATTCGCTGAGCGGTGCGTTGGTGACCCGGCCCGGGCGCGCGGTGGAGAGCCCGCGCGTGAGGCCGAACACATCGCCCTTGGGGTCCTCGATGTCCTGCCCCATCAGCGACACACGCTCATCGGCCTCGAGGCGGCGTGCAAGAACGTCGCGCATGGCCTCGAGCATGGTGCGCGGTGCGCCCTCGCCGGCCTCGGCCGGCGCGCTCGCCCGGGTGATGACCTCGGTGGACACCGGGCGAATGGCCCGACGCGATGCCATGGGGTCGTCTGCGGCGAGTGCTCGTGCCGCGGCAGCGCGCACCTCGGCCTCCACCTCGCGGTCGAGTGCCACCAGCTCATCGGCCGGTACTCCCTCGGCGATCAGGTTCTCGCGCAGCGCGGCGATGGGGTCGCCGGCCCGCGCGGCGGCCCGCTCGTCGTCGGTGCGGTACACGGCCTCGTCATCGGCGTTGGTGTGGTGCGTGAGGCGCTCCACCTGGGCCACCAGGAGCACCGGCCGGCGCGCCTCGCGCACGTCCTGCACCGCGCGTGCGGCCACGATGTCGAGCGACATCGGGTCGCGCCCGTCGGCGCGCACGATCGGCGCCCCCAGGAACTCGCTCGCCGGGCCGGTGGCGGTGTCGTAGATGGTGCGGCCGCTCGTGCGCGTGGATATCGCGTAGCCGTTGTCCTCGATCCAGAAGAGCACGGGAAGGCCCTCGCGCGCGGCCTCGCCGATGGCCTCCATAACCTCGCCCTGCTGGGTGGTGCCGTCGCCCACCCCGGCCACCACGATGGGGCGGCCCGGCCGCCCCGCCACCTCGCGGGCCACGCCCACCGCGTGCAGCAGGCCGTTGCCCGTGGGCACGGTCATGGGCAGCACGTGCAGGTCGGCGTCGTGCAGGAACGCCGGCATCTGGCGGCCGGCGGAATCGGAGTTCGCGGTGGAGAGCAGGCCGTCGAAGAATCGCTCGGGCGCGATGCCCCGGCGCACCAGAAGCGCACGCGAGCGGTAGTGCGGCTGCAGCCAGTCCTGCGGGCTGAGGTGATCGGCCAGCACGGCCGATGCCTCGTGCCCGGCGCCGCCGAGCTGGAAGAACGCCTCGCCGCGCTGGACGAGCTCCTCCTCCACCGCGTCGATCCAGCGCGCGCTCATCATCGCGCGCAGGACCGCGAGTGAACGCCTGCGCGCGGTGGTGGCCTGCTCTGCTGCGGTGCTCAGCTGATCGCCCATCGTCGAGTGCCGGGACGGGCGACCCAATGCATCCGCCCGGGGGATGAAACGCGTCGAAGATAGACGGGCATGCGGACGCATGTCCAGCGCGGGAGTTGGGATCGGGGCGAGCCGGCGCCTGATCGTGGTCACGGTGCCTCAGCGGCCTGCCGCGCGGGGCAGGGCTCCGCGTACGATCACCGCGTGAGAATCGGCATCGCCCTCAGCCACATGGCCCATCCGGCCACCTCCCTCGACCTGGTGGCGCAGGCTGAAGGCGCCGGCGCCGACGAGGCCTGGATTCCCGAGACATGGGGTTTCGATGCGCCCACGCTCATGGGGGCCATCGCCGCGCGCACAGCGCGCATCCGCATGGGCGCGGTGCTGCCGGTGTACTCGCGCAGCCCGGCGCTCATCGCCCAGACGATCGCGGGCGCCGATGCGCTGTCGGGCGGCCGGGCCATCGCGGGCCTCGGCACCTCCGGCCCGCAGGTAGTGGAGGGCTGGCACGGTGTGCCGTTCGCGCGCCCCCTCGGGGAGTTGCGCGAGGCCATCGCGGCCTGCCGGACGGCCTGGAGCCGCGACGTGCTCGAGGTCGACGGGCCCAGGCCGATCCCGCTGCCGCCCGGCCAGGGCACCGGCCTGGGCAAGCCCCTGAGGATGATCACCCGGCCCCATCGCGAGCGCGTGCCGATCGTGGTGGCGGCCCTGGCGCCCGGGGGCGTGCGGCTGGCCGCCGAGCTGGCCGACGGCTGGTGGCCGCTTTTCGCCACCCCCGATGCCATCCGTGGGCAATGGGGCGATGCCCTCGCGCAGGGCGCGGCGCGGCGCGAGGTCGCGCTCGGGCCGCTCAGCATCACGACGTCGGCGGTGTGCTGGGTGGGATCCGGCGACGGCGCCGATGCGGCCCGGGCCGCCGCACGGCGCGAGATCGCCTTCTATGTGGGGTCGATGGGCTCGCGTGATCGCAACTACTACCGCGATGCGGTGTCGGCCATGGGGTTCGCGGGTGCCTGTGACGCGGTGCGCGACGCCGCACTCGCCGGGCGTGCGCGCGATGCCGAAGCCTGCGTCAGCGATGCCATGGTGGACGCCCTGGCGCTCATCGGCGCCCCTGATGAGATTGCGGGTCGCCTGGATGCGCTGCGCGACGCCGGTGTCACGTGCGTCGTGCTCTCGGCCGCCACCCCTGACCCCGTGGAGGTGATCGCGCGCCTGCGCGCGATCGTGGACGCCTGAGGGCGCTTTACGCTGCCCGCCGATGGGCAGCCCTCCCCAGGACGACCGCTCCGCGAGGTTACGCGAGCAGGCCCGTGCCCGCACTGCGCGCCAGAAGGTGACTGTGCCGGTGCTGATCTGCCACCGGATGGCGCCCATGTCGACGGCCACCAACGACGTCTCGTACAGCCTCACCATCACCCCGCCCAGTTCCGGGAGCAGAAGGCATGGCTCAAGCGCAACGGCTACACGGCGATAAGCCAGGCCGAGCTGTTCCGGGCCATCGAGGACGGCGCGGCGCTGCCGAAGAAGCCCGTGGCGCTCACCTTCGACGACGGCTACGTGGACGCTGTGAAGGACGTCCTTCCGGTGTTCGAGCCCCTTGGCTGGCCCGCGACGTTCTCCATCATCTCCAGCCGCATCGGCGAGCGAGCATTCCTCACGGCGAAGCAGATCAAGCGCCTGAGCGCCGCCGGCATGGACATCGGCTCGCACACCGTTGACCACCCCGAGCTGCCGTCGCTCGGCGAGTCGTCGCGCGCGCAGCAGCTCACGCAGTCGCGCAAGGACCTCGAGAAGCTGGTGGGCCATCCCGTGCGGTGGTCCTGCTAGCCGGCAGGCCGCAACGATTCGGCCTCGGCGGCATCGGTGGCCAAGGCCGGCTACCTGCTGGGCTACACCATCGAGGGCGGTTGCGTGCTGCGCGCCGACTCCCTCGCCCAGTTGCCCCGCGTTCGCGTGAGCGGCGGAGGTTCACTGCGGCAGCTCGCGGCGTCCGTGAAGGCCGCCTCGGCGGCCGGCTAGCGCACGCGAACGGTGTCGCGCAGGCCCGACTGACCGTATGGGCCGGTGGCGAGCACGGTCACCGTGTAGTGGCCCGCGGGCGCCAGCTTCTTGCCCTCCTGGCCGTTCCAGGTGAGCGAGCGGCGGCCCTTGGCCATGCGCTTTGCGTTGGTGAGGGTTGCCACCGCGCGCCCGGTGGATGAGGTGACCCGTGCCGTCACGCGCGCGCCGCGCGACAGCGTGAACGACGCCGTGACCTTGCGCTTCTTCTTGGCGCCGCGACTGCTGACCCTCAGCGACCCGAGCGTGCCGTCCACCACGAGGATGCGCTTCTGGCTGGTGGGCGCCGATCCATCGGCCGGCGTGAGGTTCACCGTCACCGTATACGGGCCCTCCTTCATGCCGAGGGCCTTGGGGTCGATCGTGACCGGCGTATAGGCCGGGTCGCCCGTCTGGTTGATGGGGGTGGCGGAGTAGCCGCCGCCGCGGCGCGCGATGGTGACGGTGGTGGTGCCGGCCACCGGCGACTGGGCGCCGAGCGTGATGGAGTCGGCCACGCCGTCGCCGTTGGGCGTCACGCGGTTGTCGGCCGGAATCGAGAGCTGTGCGCCCATGTAGTACGCCACGAGCATGTCGGCGATGGCGCGCTCGCTGCTTGAGGGGATGAGCTGGTTGGCGCCCACGGCCATGAGCGACGACCCGCCGGAGTCGAACCCGATGGCCTCGACGGCGCCGAGCGAGGCCATCATCTGGCCCTGTTCGGCGGCGGTGTAGCCGCGCACGCCCTGCTGCGGGCCCTCGGACACCACCATCAGCACGGCCCCGTCGGCGGTCTGGCCCACCGCCGTGCGCGCGGTGCGGCCGCTGAGCTGGTTCGATGTGAAGCCCTCACCAGCATCCGGCACCGCCACGCCGCCCTGCACGATCATCGGGCCGCCGCCCACCGCGCCCCGGGCGTCGGCGGCGATGCCGGGGATCGCCGTCTCGATCTCCACGCGCGAGCCGTTGGGGAGCTCGTTCTGGATCGCCGTGCCCGACCCCGCCTTGCCCGAGAGCACCACCTGGCCGTCGGCCATGGTGGCGCCGCCGCCGGGCACCTGCGCGATGACGGTGCCCGCCACGCGCCCGTTGATGGCCAGGCCGCCCCCGCCATCGAGGGCGACCACCACCTCGTACACCGATCCGGGGGGCGTGGGCGCGCCGCGCTCGGGCGTGTAGGCCACCACGCCGGTGGCCGACGTGGACGGCAGCGGGCGGTTGACGGCCCTGAAGGTGCGGATGGGGAAGGGAGTGGCAGCTGTCTCGTCGATGCGCTGGTAGCGGCCGGGGAGCGCCATGCGACCCACCGCCAGGGTGCCGCCCGCGCCGATGGTGAGTGCCGACCGCGCCGGCTCGGGGCTCGCCAGCAGGCGCGTTCCCACCGAGAGGATGCCGCTTGGCGTGCCGGTGGCAAGGTCGAAGTAGTCGCCGTTGATCCCCGCCGTGGCGCCCTGGGCGAGGCGCGATGCCATGCCGTCGCTCAGCGTGGCGCGCCGCGTGAGCGACCCCGATGCCTGGGCCGGCGCGAGCCGCGTGAGGGCGTTCGCGCGGAACGTGACCACGTGCAGCACCTGGGGACCCGAGCGCCTCATCACCTTGTACGAGATGCCCGGCACGATGGATGTCGGCTTGCCTGCGGCGGCGCCGCTGGTGGGCACGGGCGTTACCGCGCCTGCGGCCATGGCCGGGGCGAGGCATGCGCCGGCGAGGGCGGCCGGGATGAGGGCGCGTCGGATGGGCACGGCGCCATTCAAGCCCGACCCCCTGACGCGCCGCACGGGATCGGGTCGCTCGTGACATGGCTCTCTCACATGACGCCAAGCGCGTAGGCCGCGGCGGTGACGGCCTGGCGCACGTGGCCGGTCACCGCGGCGAGCTGGCTGCTCTGGTCGCGCTCCTCCGCGGTGGCGGGGTGCCCGGTGGCCTTCTCCATGGCCGTCAGCTGGCGGTGGTGCATCTGCAGGATGGTCGCTGCGAGGTCGCGCTCGTGGTCCTTCGACCACTGCAGCGCGCTCTCGGTGAGCCCGTCGTATTCGGGCCCGAGGCGCGACTCGAGGCACCGCAGGAAGAGGCGGTTCCACGCGCCCAGCCGCACGCGGCGTTGCAGCGCGGCGTGGATCGCCGGCTCGGTCTCGCCGTCGGCGCCGTAGAGCAGGTGCTCCTCCAGCGCGATGGCCCCGCGCCCCAGGTCCACCTGTCGATCGAACACCTCGGCGTCGGCGGCGAACCAGTCGTCCAGGTCATCCGCCATGCCGTTCACCCGGTCGGCCAGCGCGGGGGCAATGCCCGCCGCCAGCCCCTCCGCCGCGAACCTCAGGTGCGCCCGTACCGCGGGGTCGGCCGCGGGCGACTCCTCGGCATCGTCCGGGTCCTCCTCGCGAAGCAGGTCGCGCAGGCGCGCGGGGTTGGCCTGCATCCATGAGAACACGGCCGTGGCGTCGAGGGGCGGTGGGGCGTCAGCGTGCATGGCGGGAGGCTAGCCCTGCGCGCGGGACCCCCTGGTGGCCGGGCCGCCATACTGCGGCCATGTGCGATTCGCTCCCGCCCATGCGCGATGCGCTCTCGCTCTCGCAGTTCCGACGCCGGGTGGCCGACAACTACGCCCGGGCCAGGGCCGCGGGCGCCGGCGCCGAGGCGTGGACCGCATGGCGCGCGGACCGCGACGCCCTGTTCGCATCGCACCCCCAGAGCCCGGTGCCCGCGGGCGCCCGCGCCGCGTTCCGGGCAATGGGGTTCTTCCCCTACGACCTGTCGTGGCGCCTTACGGCCGTGGTGGAGCCGATCTCCACCGACGCGCCCGGCGCATCGCCGGCGCCCGGCGCGCCGTCCTCGGGGGTGTCGTCGCGCGACGGTGAGTTCCGGTTCGTCGGCACGGCGGTGGCGATGCGCGGTGGCGATGAGATCCGCCTGCCCCTGCACTGGCTCGATGCCTACGGCGGAGGGCTCTTCCTGCCCTTTCGCGATACCACGAACGGTGATGAGACCTATGGCGGCGGCCGGTACCTGCTCGACCAGGCGAAGGGCGCCGACCTCGGCACCACCGATAATGGCCGGCTGGTGCTCGACTTCAACTACGCCTACCACCCCTCATGCGCGCACGACCCGCGCTGGACATGCCCGCTTGCCCCGCGCGATTCCGTTGTGCCGATGCCCGTGAGGGCGGGGGAGATGGTGCCCTAGGCACCATCGCGGCGGTTCAGCGCACCGTCACCACGGTTGATGACTGGCCGAGCACCGTGGTGCCGCGCTTGGCCTGGGTGATCACGCGCCAGCGGCCCCTGGGCGGCTCGGAGGTGCAGGTGAATGTGCCTTCCGTGCGCTGCAGGCGGCACTTGCCTCGAGCGGTGACCCCTTGGCTTCCGTTGAACACCAGTGACTGCACCATCCGCGTCGTGCCATTCGGGTATCGCCCGGTCGTCTTCGCCACCCCGGACTTCACCGAGGTGCGCGCCCCCTTGATCGCGGGGGCGGTGCGCACCACCGTGACGCCACCTTGCAGGGAGGTACCGACCGGAGGCTGGGGGGCTGCTCCGCCCGACGAGCCACCGCTTTGACCGCCGGCTGCCCCGCTGCCACCGGATCCGCTCCCGCCAGCGCCTCCGCTCGAGCCACCGCCTCCGGCCGTTTCGCACGGGTTGGCAACGGCCGGCGTCGGCTCGCCCGGCAGCGCGAAGAGCGCTGCCGTCCAGCGGCATGGCACGACAAGACCCATTGCCACTCCGCCGGGGGTCACGACGCACGTCGAGGTCTCGGCAGGCGCGCACGCACCCACCCAGCCGCGGAACTCTGCGCTGTTGCCGTCGGGCGTGGGCGTGAGGGTCTCGTATCGGGCGTCCGTCGTGAGCAGGAACGAGGTGCCGCGCACGCTCAGCCAGCCTGCCGCGATCTGCCCGGGGCCGCTTGCCGCGAGGTGAATCGACCACTCGGCCGAACCGAGTCCGGCGGACGCACTGCTCGCGCCCATCGCAAGGCAGGCGCCGCCGCCGACGATCGTGGCGAGGATGGTGGCGCGGCGCTTCATGTGCCTCTCGTTCGTCGGGGGTGGGGCAGCGGCCACAGTGTACGACCTCTCAGTCGTAGGGGCCACCGCCGAGGTCGCGCGGGCTCGAGGAGTCGAGCCAGTCGTCGACGGGGCGGGCGGTTGGCCGGGCCAGGGGGCTGGCGGCATCGAGGGCACGCGGCGCGCCGAGCAGCCATGAGCCGTCGGTGCGCACCACCTCGGTGATCACCTCGGCGCGGTCAGCGGCCAGCGCCGGGGCACCGAAGCCGAACACCTTCTCGGCAGCGGTCACCGCGGTGAGGCGGCTGCGGGCATCCACGTGCACGCGGTGATCGGCACGGGCCATCTCGCCCTCGTGCGCCGAGAGAGCCCTGGCGATCTCCTCGGCGCGGGCGTCGTCGAAGGTGGTGACCACGGTGGGGAAGGGGAGATCGCCCCAGATCGCCCACATCCACCAGGCGGGTGGTGCCTCGCGGGCGGCGAGCACGTCGCGGATCGCGCGCCCGGTGAGCTCATGCGCGTGGTGCACGTCGTGCGGGGTGGGGCCCACGACGAGGTCGGGCGGGTCGGCGCCGTCGAGGGCCATGTCGATCTGCCACCGGGCACGCTCCTCGGCATCGGCGCGGTCGTCGGTGGCCGACATCGCGATGGGGGGCTCACTGATGAACAGGCCGAAGCGGGCGCGCCAGCAGGCCTCCTCCACCTCGGCGCGCCGCCGGTCATGGTCGCCGGGCCGACCCAGGCTGAGGGCAAGGTTCACCACCTCGTGGCCGGCATCGCGCAGGGCCATGAGGGTCGCAGGTGCACCCACCAGTTCATCATCAGGATGCGGCGATACGTGCAGGACCCTCATGCGCCGAGCGTGTCACGAAGCCCGTGCCGGTGCCCGCGTGCAGATGCCGGTCAGCGACCCCGGGAGGTTCGGTCGTATGCGCCGGCCCACGAGGGGGCGTCGGGGTCGAGGCCTGCGAGCAGCGCGAGGTCGATGGACAGCGCGATGGCGCGGGGCAGCGCTGTGGCGGGGGACAGGCGCGGGTCGGCGCCAGGATCGCCCGCGATGGCCACCACCTCGGCACCGCCCCCGGCCAGGATGCCCGCGGCTTCATCGAGCAGCGGGTCGGGCTGGGGCCCCGCGACGGTGACCGCCAGGTCGCCCGGCACGGTGGAGAATCGGCCGGTGGTGGCGCCCTCGCGCGTCTCGTAGCCATCCACCGGCAGGATCGCCACCTCGCGCAGGCACAGGGCTGTGTGCAGCGCGGCGGGCCATGCGGGGCCGGTGCCCAGGCACACGCCGGCATGGGGCCGGCCGTTCGGCGAGGCCGTGGCGCGCGCGGCGTCTACGAGCGGCGCCAAGCGTGCGCCCGCGCTCTCGGTGGCGGATCGCAGCGCGGCATCACCCGACATGCGCGCCAGTACCCCGAGCCCGGCGATGAGCGCGCCGGCGTACCCCTGGGTGTGCGTGCGGGCCCGGAGTGTCTGCACGCTCACCAGCGCGCGCGCCTCGGCAGCCGCGCCGATGGTGGACTGCGGATTGGCGGTGACGGCCGCGATGGGGCGGGGCGCGCCGGCCTCGATTGCCTCGATGACGTCGCGGAACTCACCGGAGCTCGAGAGCGCCAGCAGCCGGTCGCCCTCGCGCCAGGGGAACTGCCCACGGGCCACGAGCCCACCGGGCACGGCCAGCAGCCCCACGGGCGGGTCGGGCACCTGCAGCCACGCGAGCCACAGGGCGAGCGCCACATGCCACTGCGCGCCGTTGCCGGTGATGACCACGCGCCGCACGTCCGGGGCCGTGAGCAGCGCGGCGACCTCGTCGAACCCGTCAGCGGCCTCTGCCGTGGCCGACACCGTTCCGGGGGTGAGAAGCAGGTCGGCCCATAGGCCGGTGCCCTCTCGGTGGGCGCTTGCCTGCCCTGTGGTGTGTTCCGGCATGCGGGGGGAGGCTACGCTCGCCGCATGAAGCATGACGAGCAGCCCCGGTGCCCCACCTGTGGGGAGCGTGACTCCGAGGACGTCGGCCAGGACGTCCGGCGCTGCCGGAACTGCACCTACGTGTGGATCCCCATCCTTCCGGAGGGCGAGGGCTAGGAGGCCAGCAGCTCGCGCACGCGTGACGGACCCGCGCGCAGCAGCGATGCCGCCTTGCGGGCCGCCCGTGCACGCTCGAGCATCTCCCGGGCCGTGACGTCGTCGTGCGCCATGACGGCGGCACCGGCGTCGCGCTCGGCCTGGAGTGCGATGCGGTCGAGCCGCTCGGCCATACGCTCGTTGCGACCCATGCGGGTGCGCGGACGACGGCGCTTCGCGGCTGGAGCGATCTTCTCCGGGACCACCTCGGAAGTACTTACGAGAGTGAGCTGGGCTGCTTGATCAACCGGCTTGGTGTGATGGGGAGAACGCATGTTCGTAAGGCTAGCGATGGGGTCGGACGCCACGATTCCCGTTTTCGGGCGAAAACCCCATTGGAAAGCCATTCGACCGTTTTTGCGCCATGTCGTACCGCGACAGGTTTCCCGGCGCTTAACATCCGACCCCATGGGAATGGGGCATTCGCACGCCCACGCGCACGGCGCGTCGGGCGGTTCACCGCGTCGGGTGGCCCTGGTGTCGGTGGGCGCGGCGCTGCTGCTCATCGCCATCAAGCTCGGCACGGGCCTGGCCACGGGCAGCCTCGCATTCATCTCGGAGGCCATCCACTCGGGTACCGACCTCGTCGCCGCGCTGCTCGCGCTGTTCGCCGTGGGCGTGGCCGCGCGCCCCGCCGACCGCAGCCATGCCTACGGACACGGCAAGGTCGAGCACCTGTCCGCGCTGGCGGAGGGCGCGGTGCTGATCGCCGTGAGCATCTGGATCGCCGTCGTCGCGCTACAGCGCCTGGTGGAGGGCGGCCACGAGGTGGACGCCACGTGGTGGGCCATCGCCGTGGCGCTGCTGGTGATGGCCATCGACATCGGGCGCACCGTGGCGCTCACGCGCGCCGCGCGCCGCTTCAACAGCGCGGCGCTCAAGGGCAGCGCCCTGCACTTCGCCAGCGACCTGGCGGGTACCACCGCCGTGCTCGTGGGGCTGCTGCTCGTGCGGGCCGGGGTGGAGTGGGCCGACTCGGCCGCCGCGCTGTTCGTGTCGGCCCTGGTCCTCATCGCGGCAGGTCGCCTGATGCACGAGAACGTCGAGGTGCTGATGGACCGCGTGCCCGACGCCGACGAGGCCGCCGTGCGCGCCGCGGTGCAGGGGCTGGGCCCCGGCGTGGATCTTCGCCGCCTGCGCATGCGCTCGGCGGCGGGCAGGGCGTTCGCCGACGTGGTCATCGCGGTGGCCCCCGGCGAGTCGGTGGGGCGCGCGCACGCAATCGCGGACGACGTGGAGGATGCCATCGAGGCCGCCGTGCCCGGCGCCGACGTGGTGGTGCACGTGGAGCGGCGCGAGGGGGCCGATGAGGACCTTGCCGAGCGCGTGCTCGCGGTGGCCCATGAGGTGCCGCGCGTGCGCGAGATCCATAACGTGCGCATACTGCACCTCGACTCCGGCACGGAGGCGTCGCTGCACCTCAAGCTCCCGGCCGACACACCCCTGCCCGAGGCCGACTCGGTGGCGCGCGCCGTGGACGCCGCCGTGGTGCGCGCCGTGCCCGAGGTCACGCGCGTGCACGCGCACGTGGAGCCGCTGGGCGAGGCGGGCCCCGGCAGCGAGCTCGCCGACGACCCCGCCACCGCGGACGCCGTGCGGGCCCTCATCACCGCCGAGTGCGGTCGTCCGCCGCACGACGTTCGCCTGATGAGCACCGGCGACGGGGTCGTGGCCTATGTCACGCTGGCGCTGGGCGCCGCCACCCTGGCCGAGGCGCACGACACCAGCGGGCGCGTGCGCCGGGCGATCCGCGACCGCGTGCCCGGCGTGGTGGACGCCTTCGTGCAGTCGCGGCCCTAGGTCCCGTGAGGCGCGTCGGACGCCGGCGGACGCGGCCCGGCGCCGGGGGATGCCCAGAGCCAGCCGCCGTGGTCGCGCAGCCACGCCGACTCCGCGCGGTGGCCGGGGCGCACCCGGTCCACGAGGTCCCAGAACGCGGGGGAGTGGTCGAGGTGCACCAGATGGGCGAGCTCGTGCACTACCACGTATTCGGCCACGCGCGCAGGCGCCATCATCAGCCTCCAGCTGAACGACACCGCGCCGCGGGCCGAGCATGACCCCCAGCGCGTGCGCGGGTCGCGCACCGAGATGGCCTCCGGGCGCGCGCCCACCTGTGGCCCGAAGTGCCCGCATGCCCACGTGAACCACTCGCGCGCGACTCCGCGGTAGCCCCGCTCCACCTGCTGGCGCACCTGGTCCGGGGCGTGGGGCAACGGGGGCACGGCCACGGCGATGCGCCCCTCCTCGGGCCTGAAGCGCACCGAGGCGCGGGATGCAGCGCGCACGCCGAGCTCCACCTCCCCGTCGAGGAAGGGCAGCGCCATGCCATCGAGCAGGTGCACCGGGGGCCGTGGCACGAGCATGTCGGAATGCCGCAGCAGCCAGCGCTCCTTCGATGCCACTGCGCGATCCACCTCGGACTGCGGCAGGCGGGTGGGCGCCGACACCCGCAGGCCCTCGGGCGTGAGCGACATGCGCACGTGGCGCGACCTCGGGTTGCGGACGAGCAGGTAGGGCACCGCGCGACCGGCCAGCACGACCTCGGGCATGCACTGATGGTGGCGTACCCACCGGACGGAAGGGGGGCCTGCACGCCGTGCAGTGCCTGCTATTGTCCGCCGGCCTCACGAAGCACTCGTCCACCGGGCGCGCCGCGCCCCGATCTACAGGAGGGGCTCGCCTGACGACGCCCGTAGCCCGTGCCTCCTAGGCGCGGTCCAGACACACGGCCACCCGCTGGGCCATCAACCCGGATCAACGACGCAATTCGCGTCGAGCGCATCCGCCTCATCGACGAGGGCGGTGAGAATCGCGGCGAGATGCGCACGGAGGAGGCCCTCGACATCGCCATCGGGCTCAATCTCGACCTGGTCGAGGTGGCCCCGGAAGGCCGTCCGCCGGTCTGCCGCATCATGGATTACGGCAAGTGGCGCTACGAGCAGGAGCAGAAGGCAAAGCAGGCGCGAAAGCACCAGAGCACGATCACCATCAAGGAGATCAAGTTCCGGCCCAAGATCGACCCTCATGACTACGAGACCAAGAAGGGCCATGTCCTGCGGTTCCTCAAGAACAAGGACAAGGTCAAGGTCACGATCATGTTCAGGGGGCGCGAGCTGATGCACCCGGAGCGCGGGGAGGCAATACTCCTGCAGCTCGCGGAAGAGGTGCAGGACCTCGCGACGATCGAGAGCCGGCCCAACCTCGATGGCCGCAACATGATCATGATGCTCGCGCCCGTGAAGGACCTACCGCAGAAGAAGGAAAAGGCAGTGGCAAAGCCCGTCGCCGCCGAGCCCGTCGAGGCCGGGGCCATCCCGGCCGTAGCCCCGGCAGAGACCTCCTAAGAAGCACGGAACACCAGACATGCCCAAGATGAAGACCAACAAGTCGGCCTCCAAGCGCTTCCGCGTGACGCGGAAGGGCAAGGTGATGTACGTGCACTCCGGGCTGCGGCACAACCTCGAGCACAAGTCGGCCAAGCAGAAGCGCGCCATCGCGCGCCCGGCCGAGATGGCCGAGGCTGACCGTCCAGAGATCCTCCGGCTGCTGGGGAGGCGATAGCCCATGGCCCGTGTCAAGCGTTCCGTCAGCGCCCGAAAGAAGCGGCGCAAAGTTCTCGGCCAGGCCAAGGGATACTGGGGCACCAAGCACTCGTCGTACCGTCGCGCGAAGGAGCAGGTGCAGCGGTCGGGCAACTACGCCTACCGCGACCGCCGTGCGCGCAAGCGTGACTTCCGGCGCCTTTGGATCGCCCGCATCAACGCGGCGGCCCGCCTGAACGGCCTCACATACGCGGAGTTCATGCACGGCCTGTCACTGGCCGGCGTTGAGCTCGACCGCAAGATGCTCGCCGACCTGGCGGTCAACGAGCCGGAGCACTTCAGCGCCCTGTGCGCGCGGGCCGCTGAGGCCCGCGCGGCCGCCTGACCGAAGGCACCGGGCCCGCGACACGAGACTCACGCGGCGGGGGCGGCCCGGGGCCCCTCCGCCGGGTGACGTCACATCGCAATCCCGCGCTGCAACACGTGCGGCGCCTGCAGCAGAAGCGCACGCGCCGTGAGGACCGCCTGCTGGTGGCCGAGGGCGAGGACGTCGTGCAGGCCGCGCTCGACCGTGGCATCGTGCCAGTGATGCTGCTGGTCGATGAAGAGCGCGTGCCGGCGGACGACCCGCGCATCACCGCCACCGCCGGACTGGCCGAGCGCTACGCGATATCCACCCGCCTGATGGGCGGGGTGAGTACGCTGGCGCAGCCACCGCGCATCATCGGCGTGTTCCCGCAGGCCGGGCCGCACCACTTCCGCACGGTGGCCATGCCGCCGGCGCTCGGGGTATACCTGGCCGGCGTGGCCGACCCCGGCAACGTGGGCACGCTCATCCGCACGTCCGCCGCCCTTGGCGCCGACTGGTTGGCCCTGGGCCCCGGGTCGGCCGACGCCGCGCACCCGCGCGCGGTGCGCGCGGCCATGGGCGCCACGTTCGCGCTGCCGGTGCTCGAGGGCGTGAAGCCCGACGACCTGGCCACGCGTGAGGGGTTCCGCGTGGTGGCTGCAGTCGCCCATGGCGCGGCTGCTCCCTGGGATATCGACCTCACCCCTCCCACCGTGCTGGCGCTCGGCGCCGAGCGCGCAGGGCTCGACCCGGTCATCGACGAGTTGCGCGGGTCGCTCGAGGTGGTCGAGGTGACGATCCCGCAGGCGGAGGGCGCGGAGTCGCTCAACGTGGCCGCCGCGGGCGCCGCGCTGCTGGCCGAGCGCGTGCGGCAGTGCTCTAGGATGCCGCGGCCATGAGCGGCATTCCCGACCTCACCGTGCTGGCCGAGGAGGCCATCGCCGCAATCGCCGCCGCGCCCGACCTCGACGCGCTCGAGGCCGCGCGGGTGAGGTTCACGGGCCGCAGGGCGCCCCTCACCGAACTGCTCGGGTCGATCGGCTCGCTGCCGGCCGAGGATCGCGGCCGCGTGGGCAAGGATGGCAACGCCGCCCGGCGGGCCATCGAGGACGCCCTGCAGTCGCGCCGCGACGCCCTGGAGTCCGACGCCATGGGCGCGGCGCTCGAGGCCGACACCGCAGACGTGACCCTGCCCGGCAATGCCTTCCCGCTGGGCGCCCTGCACCCGATCACGCAGGTGGCCCTCGAGGTGGAGGAGATCTTCCTGGGCATGGGCTACTCGGTGGCCGACGGCCCAGAGGTGGAGACCGGCTTCAACAACTTCACGGCGCTCAACACGCCCGACGGCCACCCTGCGCGGTCGGAGAGCGACACTTTCTTCATCGAGGGCGGGGACGACGTGCTGCTGCGCACGCAGACATCGCCGGTGCAGATCCGCACGATGCAGTCCGGCCCGCCGCCGGTGTACGTGATCGCCCCGGGCACGGTGTACCGCCGCGACGACGTCGACGCCACGCACAGCCCGATGTTCCACCAGGTGGAGGGCCTCGCCGTGGATGAGGGGCTCACGTTCGCGCACCTCAAGGGCACCATCGAGTACTTCCTCACGCGCCTGCTGGGAGACCGCGACGTGCGGGTGATCCCGCACTTCTTCCCGTTCACCGAACCGTCGGTGGACGTGAGCGTGTCGTGGACCGATCGCAACGGCCGCACCGACTGGCTCGAGGTGGCGGGCGCCGGAATGGTGGACCCCAACGTGTTCGCCAACGTGGGCTACGACCCAGAGCGGTGGACCGGCTTCGCGTTCGGGTTCGGGCTCGACCGCATCGCGATGATCCGCCATCAGATCAGCGACATCCGGTTGCTCTACGAGGGCGACCTGAGGTTCCTGGAGCAGTTCTCGTGAAGCTGCCCCTCGAATGGCTGCGCGAGCACGTGGCCACCGATCTCGACGACGGCGCGCTGGCCGACCGGCTCACCGCCACCGGCACCGCCGTGGAGCGCACGCTCACGCGGGGAATCCCCATGACGCAGGGCAACCGCGAGGCCTTCCGCATCGGCAAGGTGCTCACCGCCGAGCAGCACCCCGATGCCGACCGGCTTCGGGTGCTCAGCGTGGACACCGGAGAGGACGCCCCGCGGCAGATCGTGTGCGGCGCGCCCAACGTGGCCGCCGGGCAGACCGTGGCCGTGGCCATCCCGGGCGCGGTGATGCCCGGCGGGCAGAAGCTGGGCAAGGCCACGCTCCGCGGTGTGGAGAGCTTCGGGATGGTGCTCAGCGAGAGCGAGCTCGAGTTGTCCGAGGAGTCGGACGGCATCCTCGTACTGGGCGACGACCTTCTGGCCGGCACGGCTGTGGTGGACGTGCTGCCCCCGCCCGGAACGATCCTCGAGCTCGAGCTCACGCCCAACCGCGGCGACTGCCTGGGCATCTACGGAATCGCGCGCGAGGTGCACGCCATCACCGGCGCCGCACTGCACGACCTCGACACCGCGCTGCCGCCCGAGGACGGCGCCGGCGAGGTGGGCGACTACGTGTCGCTGCGCGTGGAGGCCCCGGATCTCTGCCCGCGCTACATGGCGCGGGTGCTGCTCGACGTGCAGGTGGGCCCGTCGCCCGACTGGATGGTGCGCCGCCTCGAGGCCGCCGGCATGCGCAGCATCAACAACGTGGTGGACGTCACCAACTACGTGATGCTGCTCACGGCCCAGCCGCTGCACGCGTTCGACCTCGACCGCCTGGCCGGCCCCGCCATCGTGGTGCGCCGCGCAGGCGAGGGCGAGCCCATCACCACGCTCGACGGCCAGCAGCGCACCCTCACGGGCGAGCACCTGGTGATCGCCGACGCCGAGAAGCCCGCGGTGGTCGCCGGCATCTTCGGCGCGGAGTTCGCCGAGGTGCACGCGGGCACCACCCGCGTGCTGCTGGAGGCTGCCACGTTCGACGGCCCGAGCATCATCTCCACCTCGTTGGGCCTGGGCCTTCGCACCGAGAGCAGCGCGCGCTTTGAGAAGGGCCAGCCCACCGACCTGCCGCCGGTGGCCATGTCCATCGCCTGCCGCCTGCTGCACGAGCTCGCCGGGGCCGCGCTGGTTCCCGGCGTGCTCGACGAGCGCGCGCCCGAACAGGCTCCCGCGGCCATCACCCTGCGCCACGCGCGGGTGGCGGCGATCCTCGGCACCGACATCGCGCCCGCCGAGAGCGCCGAGATACTCGAGCGCCTGGGCTGCGCGGTGGACCGTGGCGACGACGCCCACGTGGTGGGCGTGCCCTGGTGGCGCACCGCCGACCTGGTGCGCGAGATCGATCTCATCGAGGAGGTCGGGCGCGTGCACGGGCTCGACCGCATTCCCGCGGTGCTTCCGCGCCTCGAGGCGCGGGCGTCCCTCAGCGCCCACCAGAAGGTAGTGCGGCGGCTCGTCCGGTATGCGTGCGACCAGGGGCTGAGCGAGGCCATCACCTACCGGTTCGTGCCCGAGGCCGACGCCGACCGGCTGCACCTTCCGGCCGACGACGAGCGCCGCCGGGTGGTGCGCATCGGCAACGCGCTGAGCGACGAGATGGCCGTCATGCGTCGCTCGCTCATCCCCGGCCTGCTGCGCGCGGTGGAGCGCAACCAGGCGCACCAGCGCCGCGACGGCGCGCTGTTCGAGGTGGGCCGCACGTACGTGCCCGCCGCCGGCGGCCTGGCCGATGAGCCCGAGGAGATCACCGCCGTGCTGTTCGGCGCGCCGGGCGCGCGCGGCTGGCGTCAGGCCCCGGGCGACGTTGATGTGTGGTCGGCTTCCGGCCTGGGCATCGCCCTCGCGGCGTCGGTGGGCGTGCACGCCGAGGCCGTGGCCGGGGTGAAGGAGCCCTGGCTGCACCCGGTGCGCCAGGCCCGGCTCACCGCCGGTGGAATCGTGGTGGGCGTGGCCGGCGAGGTGCACCCCGCGGTGCTCAAGGCCTTCGACGTGAAGGGCCCCGTGGTGGCCGTGACGCTGCGCGTCCCCGCGCTGGTACAGGTGGGGCCCGACGAGCCGCGGCGCTACGTGGACCTGATCTCGGTGCCGGTGAGCACGCGCGATCTCGCCGTGCTGGTGCCCGAGACCGTCACGGCGGCGCACCTGCTCGAGGTCGCGCGCGAGGCCGGCGGCCACCTGCTGCAGCGCGCCGAGGTGTTCGACCACTACGCCGGCGATCAGGTGCCCGACGGCCAGGTGAGCCTGGCCGTGCGGCTCACCATCGCCGAGCCCGGGCGTACCCTCACCGACGAGGAGATCGACGGGGTCACCGAGCGCGCCGTTGCCGCGCTGCGCGACCAGGTGGGAGCGGAACTGAGGTCATGAGCACCGTCCACGTGATCGGCGCGGCGGGCTTCACGGGGGCGCAGCTCGCGGCGCTCGTGGACGCCCATCCCTACTTCTCGCTCGGCCAGGTGACCGCCAGGGCCGACGCCGGAAAGCGCATTGTCGACGTGGCGCCCGAGTACCGCGTTGATGCGGTGATGCAGGAGTTCGACCCCGACGGCGTGGCCGCGGGCGACCTCGCGGCCGTGTGCTACCCGCACGCCGAGGCCGCCGTTGCGGTGGGCGAGCTGGTGGACCGCGGGGTGCGCGTGGTGGATGTGTCGGCCGACCACCGGCTGCGCGATGCCGCGCTGTATCCCGAGTGGTACGGGTTCCACCACCCGCGCCCCGACGTGCTGGCCGATGCCGTGTACGGCCTGCCCGAGATCAACCGCGATGCAATCGCCGGCGCGCGCGTGGTGGCCAACCCCGGGTGCTACCCCACGGCGTCGTTGCTGGCGCTGCTGCCCGTGAAGGATGATGTCAGCGACATCGTGATCGACGCCAAGAGCGGCGTGAGCGGCGCGGGAAAGACGCCCACGCCCGACGTGCACTACTCGTCGGTGGCCGACAGCGTGCGCGCCTACAAGGTGCTGGCCCACCGGCACACGCCCGAGATCGCCCAAGAGCTTGGGGCGGCGGTCACGTTCACGCCCCACCTGGTGCCGGTGGATCGCGGGCTGCTGGCCAGCTGCTACGCGGGCTTCGGTGGCGGCGCGCCGCACCCCGACGACCTGCGCCAGCGGTATTTCGACTTCTACGCGCATGCGCCGTTCGTGGAGGTGGTGGAGCAGCCGCCGGGCATGCACGCGGTGCAGCACACCAACTACGCGCAGGTGTGCCCGGCGGTCGACCAGGAATCGGGGCGGCTCATCGCGTTCGGCGTGATCGACAACATCATGAAAGGGGCGGCCGGGCAGGCCGTGCAGAACCTCAATCTCATGGCCGGTAGGCCCGAGGACGAGGGGCTCCGCTGATCGACTGGTCTCCGGTGGAGCGCGCCGACTGGATCGGCGCGCCCGAGGGCCTCACGCGAATCGACGGGCCGGGCGTCACCGCGCCCTCGGGCTACCGGGCTGCCGGCGTGGCCGCGGGGCTGAAGGGCGGGGGCCGGCCTGACCTGGGCCTGCTGGTCAGCGACCGGCCATGCGCGTCGGCGCTGGTGGACACCCCCAGCGCCATGCCGTCGGCCGCCGTGCAGTACACCCGCACCCTGCACGCGGGCAGCCTGCGCGGGGTGGTGGTGAACAGCGGATGCGCCAACGCCGCCACGGGGGCCCAGGGCGTGTCCGACGCGCGCGCCATGGGCGAGGCCGGCGCGGCCGCCGCCGCGGTGCCGGTGGGCAGCCTGGCGGTGTGCTCCACGGGGGTCATTGGCGAGCGGCTTCCCATGAAGTCGGTGGCTGCGGGCATTGATGCCGCCGCCGCCGCGCTGTCGGCAGATGGCGGGCCGGCCTTCGGCGAAGCCATCCGCACCACGGATGCCTTCGCCAAGGGCGGGGCCTTTCGCCTGGCACTGGCCGGCGGCGAGGTGACCATCGGCGCGGCGGCCAAGGGCGCCGGGATGATCCGCCCCGACATGGCCACCATGCTCGCCTACGTCACCACCGACGCCTGCGTGTTGCCCGACCACCTTCTCGGCCTCACGCGCGCCGCCGCCGAGGGCGGCTTCAACCGCATCAGCGTGGATGGCCAGATGAGCCCCAGCGATACCCTGCTGGTGCTGGCCAACGGCGAGGGCCCGCCGATCGAGGGCGACGACCTGTCGCTGTTCGGGGATGCCCTGCGGGCGATCTGCCGGTACCTGGCGATCCTCATGGTGAAGGACGGCGAGGGCGCCGAGCATGCCGTGCGCGTGGTGGTGGATGGCGCGTTGGAGGATGACGAGGCCGAGCGCGTGGCGCGGGGGGTGGGGGAGAGCGCGCTGGTGCGCACCGCTGTGTTCGGCCGCGACGCCAACTGGGGTCGCGTGCACCAGGCCGTGGGCCAGGCGCTGGCGCAGGCCGGCGGCCACGTGGACTTCACCCTGCGCTTCGACGGCGTGCTGCCCGATGGCGCGGGCATCGACGACGTGATGGCCCGCCCCGAGTACGAGATGCAGGTGGGCCTGGGTCGCGGGGACGGCCGCGCGGAGCTGTTCGCCAGCGACCTCGGCCATGGGTACATCTCGGTGAACGCCGACTACCGCACCTAGCCCACCGCGCTTAACAGTTCCCCTGGCTCCGCTCGGTCGCCGTAATATGGCGCGATGCGCCCCCTGCTCCTCCTCCTTGCCGTGCCCGCCCTCGCCGTGCTGCCCGGCTGCGGGGGAAGCCTCGATGGCTCGGTGTCGGTGGCGGGGTCGTCCACGCTGCTCCCGCTGATGTCGTCTGCCGCCGGCACGTTCTCGGTGGCCAACCCCCTTGCCCGCGTGGACCTCAAGATGACTGGCACGGGAGCGGGTTTCACTGCGCTCTGCGACGGCATCGCCGACATCGCGGGCGCCAGCCGGGAGATCTCGGAGGACGAGACGGCCCGCTGCGAGGCCGAGGGCAAGAAGGTGGTGCGCCTGCTCCTGGCCCGTGACGCCATGGTGTTCTTCACAGGGGCATCGAACGCCCAGCCGGCATGCATGACCCTGCCCGATCTCTACGCGCTGGTGGGCCCGGAGTCGGTGGGGGTGGCGCGCTGGTCGGACGCCCAGCAGCTCGCGAAGTCGTTGGGCTCGAGCACGTCGCTCCCGAGGGCGCGGCTCGTGGTCGTCAGCCCCGATTCGGCCTCCGGCACGAGGAAGCTGGTGGAGGACATCGTTGTGAAGCCCAGCGCCGAGAAGCGCGGGCAGGACGCCGCGATCCGCCAGGACGCCACGCGGGTGGCGAGCGACCAGGTGATGCTGGCCGAGGTGGTGCGCGCGCCCACGGCGCTGGCATTCGCCGGCTACGCCACCATGCGCCCATGGGAGGGCACCGTGCGCGCCATCGAGGTGGATGGCGGCAAGGGGTGCGTGGCACCGAAGTCCGAGACCATCCGTGACAGCACCTACCCGCTGGCCCGCTCGCTCTACATATACGTGAACGCCGACTCGCTGCGCGACGACCCCACCGTGGCGGCCTTCGCCCAGCAGGTGGTGGGGACGGCCGCCGCGGACGATGAGGGCTCCGTGCCGCTCGGCCCCGAGGCGGTTGCGGCTACGCGCGACGCGCTCGACGCGGCCACCGGAGGGGACCTCACGGGGACATGACCGACTACCTGGTGTCACTCAACGAGTGGGTGATGGTGCCCCTCATCATCCTGCTCACGGTCGGCGTGAGCGCTGCGATGATGTGGGCGTTCGCCCGATACATGGGTGGTGGCAACCGCGAGAAGGCCGGCACGACCGCGGCCGCCTACATGACGGCGCTCGGCAGCCTGTTCGCGATCCTCACGGGTTTCCTCATCAACAGCGAGTACTCCACCCTGCGTGACACCCAGCGCATCGTGGGGCAGGAAGTCGCTGCCGCGAGTCGCCTCGCGTATGCCAGCGCGAGCCTGCCGGCCGCCGACGCCGAGATCACGCAGGACGCCCTGGCCGAGTACCTCGATGACGTCCAGGTGGGCGACTGGCAGGCCCTCGCAAGCGGCGCGGCGGCGCGGTCGCCCGCCCTTGACAGCCTCCGCGAACTCGAGCGGCGGGTGTCGCGGTTGTCTGACCGCGCCTACGTTCAGAGCGCCGAGCAATCGGCCCTGGGCGCCGCGCTCGACGGCATCACCAGTGCCCGGCGGCAGCGGGTGGTGATCGCATCGCAATCGCTGCCCATTGCGCTCTTCTCGCTCTCGGTGATCGCCGGCATCGCCCTGGTGGCCAACAGCCTGCTGGTGTCGCTACGCGCCGGACCACGCTATGGCTGGGTGGCGCTCGGAATCGTGCTGGTCGTGGCGCTCGACCTGGCGGCCATCCTCGCCATCAGCGCGCCCTTCCGCGGATCGTTCCTGGTGGATGTCACCCCGGTGGCCGAGCTCGCCGCCGAGTTGCGTGCGGGCAAGTACCTCGACTGGGTGACGATCCGATGACCATGCTGCGCGCGTGGGTGGGTGGCCTCGCGCTGGCCGTCCTCGCTGGGGCCGCGATGGTGCTGGTCGGTTGCGGGGGGCCGCCCTCGGCCCAGCAGGCGGCGCAGGTTGAGTGCGCCGCCGACGTGAACGCCTGCGTGGAGGTGGGGGTGGGGCGTCCCATCTACCTGGGCACCCTGCTGTTCGAGGACGACTCCGCCGGCCTCGACGCCAAGCGCGCGGTGGAGCTTGCGGTCGACTACCTCGACGGCGCGTTCGACGGCCGCCAGGGCGAATTGCTTGGGCATCCGGTGTCGCTGCTGGGCGAGTCGGAGGACTGCACGCCCAAGGGTGGCATCGCCGGCGCGCGCCGCCTGCTGCTCGAGCCCGACCTCGTGGCGGTGATCGGCACCACGTGCTCGGCCGCGGCGTTTGATGCCGCCGCCGGGGTGCTGAGCGCGAAGGACGTCCTGCTCATGTCGCCCAGTAACACCAGCCCGCTGCTCACCGACCCGAAGACGCACGAGCGCTTCTACTTCCGCACGGCGTTCAACGATCTCATCCAGGGCGCGGCCGTGGCGGCGTTCGTGAAGGAGAAGCTCGGCGCCACCACGGCGGGCGTCATCTCGGTGCCGGACGCCTATTCGAAGACGCTGGGCGTGGCCTTCGCCGACCGCTTCTGGCGCGATGGCGGGAAGGTGGTGGCCGAGGCCTCGATGTCCCTGCGTGGCTCGCCCGACCGTGCCGTGGCGAAGATGGCGGCGGCGCGCCCGCAGGTGATCTTCCTGCCCACCTTCGCCCCGGCGTGCCCGGCAGCCGTGCGAGCCATTCGCGCCACCCCGGTGCTCGCCAGCACGCGCATCGTGGTGTCGGAGGCCTGCCAGGCGCGCGATGCGCTCAAGGAGATGGGGGACGCAGCCGCGGGCGTGTACGCGTCGGGCCCCGACGCCGGTGACCTGCGCGCCGACCCGTTCTATGACGGGTTCTTCATCCCGGCTTACCGCCAGGCCTACGGCGAGGCGCCGCCGAGCGTGTTCCATGCGACCTCCTACGACGCCGCCAACCTGCTGTTCGGGGCCATCCGGCGGGCGTCGGTGCAGCTGCCCGGCGGCCGCCTGCTCATCAACCGCTCAGGGTTGCGCCGGTCGATGCTCGATGTGGAGGGCTACGACGGGCTGTCGGGCGCGCTCACCTGCGTTCCCAACGGCGACTGCGCGCAGGCCGCGCGCATCTCGGTGTACCGGGCGCCGGCGTGGCCGCAGGTGCGCCCGGGCGCGCGCCCGGTGTTCAGCCGGTCTTTCACCCTTGTCGAGGTATCGGCCTCGGGCTGACGGCGCGGCATCGCCGGCCCGGATGCCGCATTGCGGAATGCCGCTGCGAGCAGGGGAGGGTGGCGAGGCGGCTGATACCGTGCCGCCCCCATGGGCGAGACGAGTCGCAGGAACCTTCCCGACCGGGCCGACGTGCAGGCACGCGCCGCCGTGCTGCTCGAGGCCCTGCCGTACATCCGGCAGTTCGCCGGGGCCACCGTGGTGGTCAAGTACGGCGGCGCGGCGATGACCAACCCAGAGCTGGGGGCATCGTTCGCGCGCGACATCGCGCTGCTGAAGTTCGTGGGGATGAACCCCGTGGTGGTGCACGGCGGCGGCCCGGACATCTCGGCCTACTCCGACCGGCTCGGCCTCGATGTGAACTTCGTCGACGGCCTGCGGGTGACCGATACGCCCACGATGGAGCTGGTGAAGATGGTTCTCATCGGCAAGATCAACAAGGAGATCGTGGCGCAGCTGCAGGTGGCGGGCGCCAAGGCGGCGGGGCTCTCCGGTGACGACGGCGCGCTCATCCGCGCGCGGCAGGCGACATCCGCGAGCGGCGACTTGGGGTTCGTCGGCGAGGTGGAGCGCATCGATCCGGAGATCCTCGAGGCGCTTGGCGACTTCGTGCCGGTGGTGGCCTCTGTGGGCGTCGACGCCCGGGGGCAGAGCTACAACATCAACGCCGACACGGTGGCCGGCGCGCTGGCCGCGGCGCTTCGCGCCCGCCGGGCGATTTTCCTCACCGATGTCGAGGGCGTGTACCACGACTTCGACGACAAGGAGTCCCTCATCGCCAAGTGCGCGCTGCCGGACATCGAGGCCCTCATGGCCACCGGCACCGTGGACAAGGGGATGATCCCCAAGCTCGAGGCCGTGCGCACGGCGATCCGCGGCGGGGTGGAGGCCGCGCAGATCGTGGACGGCCGGGTGCCGCACTCGGTGATCATGGAGCTGTTCACCGAGCGGGGCCTGGGCACCATGGTCACCGCGGAGTAGCCCGGTGATCCGCGAGGACACCATCGCGCGCGAGCAGGCGGCGCTCATGCGCAACTACGGCCGCTACCCCGTGGAGTTCGTGCGGGGCGAGGGCGCGTGGCTGTTCGACCCCGATGGGCGGGGCTACCTCGACTGCATGTCGGGCATCTCGATGATCAACGCGGGCCACTGCCACCCCGAGGTGGTGGCGGCCATCCGCGACCAGGCCGGGGTGCTGATCAACACCTCGAACCTGTATTACACCGACCCGATGATCGATCTCGCGGAGTGGATCCGCGACACCTCGATGGGCGGGCGGGTGTTCTTCTGCAACTCGGGCGCCGAGGCGTCGGAGGCGGCCATCAAGCTGGCGCGAAAGGCCGGCGGCGCCGAGCGCACGGAGTTCGTGTCGCTCGAAGATGGATTCCACGGGCGCACCATGGGCGCGCTGGCGCTCACGGGGCAACCGGGCAAGCAGGAGGCCTTCCGGCCGCTCATGCCCGGGGCCCGGTACGTGCCGCGCAACGACCACGACGCCCTGCGCGCGGCCGTGAGCGAGCGCACCTGCGCCATCGCCATTGAGATCGTGCAGGGCGAGTGCGGTGTGTATCCGCTGGACGATGACTTCGTGCGCCTCGCGCGCGAGCTGGCCGATGAGAGCGGCGCGCTGCTGATCGTGGATGAGATCCAGACGGGCATGAGCCGCACCGGGCCGCTCTACGCCTACCAGGACTTCGGAATCACCCCCGACGTGATGTGCCTTGCCAAGAGCCTCGGCGGCGGGTTCCCCATCGGGGCCGTCACCGCGCGCCCGGGCGTGGACGACACCTTCAAGCCGGGCGACCACGGCAGCACGTTCGCGGGCAGCCCGTTGGCATGTGCGTCGGCGCTGGCCGCGGCGCGGGTGCTCGACGACCCCGCGCTGCAGGACCACGTGCGCAAGGAGGGCGCGTGCTTCCTCGCGGGCCTGCAGGGGCTGGTGGACGACGGCCTGGCCACCGAGGCCCGTGGCCGCGGCCTCATGTGCGCCATCGACCTGCCCGACGACCGCGGCGCCCAGGTGGTGCTCGACATGCTCGGGCAGGGCTTCCTGGTGAACAACACCAGCCCGCGCACCGTCCGGTTCCTGCCCCCGCTGGTGATCACGGGCGACGAGCTGTCGACGGTGCTGGCGGCGCTGAGGGACGTGCTCGCCGCCTGACCTCCGTGACCCCGGTGTCAGGCACTTAACCGTTTGTGCACCGATGGACCGGTGTCCGTCCGGGCCACCCTCCTATCATCGGCGTATCGCTGAAAGGAGGTGGTCCAAATTTCTTCAGACCATATGTGCGTAGGTGGCGGCAGCTAGGGGGCGACTCCCCTGATGAGCAGCTGCAGCCGGGGGATCGAGCGAAATCGCTCCCTGGCGACTCCACTGCCGCTCACCGTCCTCGAGGGCCCGGTCGGACTATTCCGCCCGGGCCCTCGGCGCGTTCAGGGGTCGGCGATCTCGCGTGCCCGCGCCAGCACGGCGTCGAGCATGGCGGGGGTGAGCCTTCCGGTGAAGGTGTTCTGCTGGCTCGGGTGGTAGGTGCCGAGCAGGGTGAGGCCGCCCACCCGGGCCTGGGCGCCGTGGGCGAAGCGCGGCTTCGGGCGGGGGATGGCGTCACCGCGCGCCCCCAGCACGCGCAGCACGCCGTCCCACGCGAACCCGCCGAGGCACAGCACCACCCTCGACCTCGGGCAGAGGTCGATCTCCCTCGCGAGGAAGGGGATGCAGGTGTCGCGCTCGGTCGTGCTGGGCTTGTTGTCGGGCGGCGCGCAGCGCACCACGGCGCTCATGCGGCAGCCGATGAGGCGCAGGCCGTCGTCGCGCGAGGCCGATGCCGGCTGGCTTGTGAGGCCCGCCCGGTGCAGCGCGGCCACCAGGAAGTCGGCGCTGCGATCGCCGGTGAACATGCGCCCCGTGCGGTTGGCGCCGTGGGCGGCCGGCGCGAGCCCCACGATGAACAGCCATGGGTCGGGCTCGCCGAACCCGGGCACCCCGCGCGACCAGTACTCCTGCCCCCGGTAGCGGGCGGGAGGATCCTCTCCCACCGCGGTGCGCCACGCCACCAGCCGTGGGCAGGCGGTGCAGGCGGCGACCTGCCGCGCGAGGGTGTCGAGGGCATCAGTCACGAGAACGTGCCATGCCGGTTATGTGCCTGACACCGGGGTCGGGGGCGACGCCTGCAGGGCTCCTGCCAGGACGGCCACGGTGTCCCCTTGCACGGCCGGGTTGTGATGGAGGCTGCGGTGATGTCCGCCGGCAGCTGCCACCGGTCGCGCGGGAGCCAGCACCAGCGCGCGCAGCGGCATGCCGTCGCGGGAGGGGATCGTCACGTGCTCGGGGGCCGTCGCCATGCCGCGCGAGCCTACCCCGCATTGCTACTGTCCTCCGGCTTATGCAGCCGCTTTCACAGGTGCTTCCGCCGTCGGCCACCACGACGCCGGAGGGCCATCTCTCGGTCGGCGGGTGCGACGTGGTCGCGCTCGCCGAGGAGTTCGGGACCCCTCTCGTCATCTACGACGGCGGGCTCCTGCGCCGCACCATGCGCCGGTACGTATCGGCGTTCCGCGCGCACGATGCCCAGGCCGAGGTGATCTACGCCAGCAAGGCCTTCTGGGCCCAGGCGCTGCTGCGCATGGCGCACGAGGAGAGCCTGCGGGTGGACGTGGCCTCGGGCGGCGAGCTGTTCATGGCGCTGCACGCCGGATTCCCCGCCGACAAGATCGTGATGCACGGCAACGCCAAGGACGCCCGCGAGCTGGGCGAGGCGCTTGACGCCATGGTCGGGCTGATCGTGGTGGACGGCCTCGACGAGATCGCCCTGCTCGACCGCCTTGCCGGCGAGCGCGGCCGCACCCAGGACGTGCTGGTGCGCGTGACCCCCGGCGTCAAGCCATCCACCCACCACTACATCTCCACCGGCCAGGTCGACAGCAAGTTCGGGTTCTCGCTCGAGGGCGGCCTGGCCGCCGCCGCCGTGGCCGCCTGCCGCGCGGCGTCCAACATCAACCTGGTGGGCCTGCACTGCCACATCGGCTCGCAGATCTTCGAGATCGGCGCCTATCGCCTGGCCGCCCAGATGCTCGCCGCCTTCGTGAAGGATCAGGGCGCGGACGACCTCGGCATCATGGACATGGGCGGGGGCCTCGGCATCGCCTATACCCGCGACGACGAGCCGCCCTCGGTGGAGGCCTTCGCCGACATGGTGATGGATTCGGTGGCCGAGGAGTGGACCTCCGCCGGACTGAGCCGCCCGCGCGTGATGGTGGAGCCGGGCCGCAGCATCGTGGGCCGATCCGGGCTCACGGTGTACCGCGTGATCGGCACGAAGGACATCCCCGGCGTGCGCCGCTACGCCGCGGTGGACGGCGGCATGAGCGACCTCATGCGTCCCATGCTCTACGGCGCCACCTACGAGGCGCTCCTGCCCGCGCGCCCCGAGGCCGAGGCCACCGAGGTGCTGCGCCTGGTGGGCAAGCACTGCGAGAGCGGCGACGTGCTCATCCAGGAGGCCGAGCTGCCGCCCATCGGCCCGGGCGATCTGGTGTGCCTTCCCGCCACGGGCGCCTACGGTGTGGCCATGGCCAGCAACTACAACGGAGTCACGCGCCCCGCCGTGGTGTTCGTCGATGATGGCGAGGCCACTCTGGTGGTGCGCCGCGAGACCTACGCCGAGCTGGTGGCGAGGGACCTGTGAGCGACGTCGTCCGCGTCGGCATGATGGGCTGCGGCACGGTGGGGCAGGGGGTGCTGCGCATCCTGCACGAGACCGCGGGCACCATCGAGCGCGCCACCGGCCACCGCATCGAGGTGGTGAAGGTGCTGGTGCGCGACCTGCAGGCCGACCGCCCGGGCGTCGACCCGTCGGTGCTGACCACCGACCCCGAGGAGATCCTCGGCGACGACGCCATCGACATCATCGTCGAGGTGATGGGCGGGGTGGACCCCACGCACGAGTGGCTGCTGCGGGCACTCGGCCATGGCACCTCGGTTGTCACCGCCAACAAGCAGCTGCTGGCCCGCCACGGCCCCGAGCTCCTCGCCGCCGCCGAGGAGGGCGGCAGCGAGATCCGCTTCGAGGCATCGGTGTGCGCGGCGATTCCCGTGATCAAGGTTCTGCGCGAGAGCCTGCTCGCCGCCGAGATCGACTCGGTCATGGGCATCGTCAACGGCACGACGAACTACATCCTCAGCGAGATGCGGGGGAGCGGCATGTCGTACGCCGATGCCCTCGGCCAGGCGCAGGACCTGGGCTACGCCGAGGCCGACCCCATCGAGGACGTCGGCGGGGCGGATGCCGCGGCGAAGATGGCGATTCTCTGCTCCATCGCCTTTCATACCCGCGTGCTCATCGACGACGTGCCGTACTCGGGAATCGACGACCTGCAGTCGCAGGACGTGGACATGGCGAACGAGCTGGGCTTCGTCATGAGGCTGCTGGGCATCGCGCGCCTGGTGGACGGCGCGGTGTCGGTGCGCGTGCATCCTGCGCTGGTGCCGGGCGACCACCCGCTGGCCGCCATCGACGGCGCCGATAACGCCGTGCTGCTCGAGAGCAGCATGGTGCGGCAGATCATGCTGGTGGGCCCGGGCGCGGGCGGCACCGAGACCGCCTCGGCCGTGGTGAGCGACGTGCTGTCGATCCTCGGCAGCCGCCCCGGGTCGTTCCTGGGCGGCGCGCTCGCCGACGCCGGTCGCCCCATGGCCGCCGACGACGCCCTCGAGAGCGCCTTCTATCTGCGCCTGGAGGTGGCCGACGAGCCCGGCGTGCTGGCGCGGGTGTCGTCGGTGCTGGGCGAGAGCGAAGTGTCGATACTCACCGTGCTGCAGCGGGGCGAGGGCGACAGCGCGCGCCTGGTGATGATCCTGCACCGCAGCCCCGAGGCCCAGGTGGCAGAGGCCATCGGCCGCCTCGCCCAGATGCCGGAGGTCACCGCCCCGCCGGTGCTCATCGCGGTGGTCGGGAGCGGCGAGGCACCGCCATGACGGCGTCGGCGCTGCGCCGCACCCCGCTGGTCGAGCGCTACCGCGAGTTCCTGCCGATGACCGACGCCACGCCGGTGATCAGCATGGGCGAGGGCGCCACTCCGCTGGTGCGCCTCGACAAGCTGTCCGAGTGCCTCGAGCTTGACGTGCACGTGAAGCTGGAGGGGCTCAACCCCACCGGGTCGTTCAAGGACCGCGGCATGTGCTTCGCCATGAGCAAGGCCGTGGAGCAGGGTGCCACCGCAGTGATCTGCGCCAGCACCGGCAATACCTCTGCCGCCGCAGCGGCCTACGCCGCGCGCGCGGGCCTCACCTGCGCGGTGATCATCCCCGGCGGCAACATCGCCCTGGGCAAGCTGGCGCAGGCCCTCATCTACGGCGCCAAGGTGCTGGCGGTGGATGGCAACTTCGACGATGCGCTGCGCATCGTGCGCGAGCTGGCCGACAACCACCCCATCGCGCTGGTCAACTCGCTCAACCCCTTCCGGCTCGAGGGACAGAAGACCGCCGCGTTCGAGGTGTGTGACGCCCTGGGCGACGCCCCCGACGTGCTGTGCATCCCGGTGGGCAACGCGGGCAACATCTCGGCCTACTGGATGGGCTTCGGCGAATACCGCGACGCCGGCCGGTCGACCCGCCTGCCGCGCATGATGGGCTTCCAGGCCGAGGGCGCGGCCCCGCTCGTGCGCGGCGAGGTGGTGAACGCCCCCGAGACCATCGCCACGGCGATCCGCATCGGCGACCCGGTGCGCGGCGAGCAGGCCATGGCCGCCATGGCCTGCTCGGGCGGCGGCGTGGACAGCGTGAGCGACGAGGAGATCCTCGCCGCCTACCGCATGCTGGCCAGCAGCGAGGGTCTGTTCTGCGAGCCCTCATCGGCGTCCAGCGTGGCGGGGATCATCAAGGCGCACGCCGCCGGCAGGTTCACCCCGGGTGAGCGCGTGGTGTGCGTGCTCACCGGCAACGGGCTGAAGGACCCGGACACGGCCATCTCCCAGAGCGGTGGGGTCACCGAGATCCCCGCCGACTACGCGGCCGCCGAGAAGGCGCTCTATGGGGACTGACGCCGCCGCGCTCACCATCACGGCGCCCGCCACCTCGGCCAACCTGGGTCCGGGCTTCGACGTGCTGGCCCTGGCGCTCGACCTCGCGAACGAGGTGGTCATCCGCCGCCGCCCCGGACCCCTCGAGGTGCACGTGGACGGCGAGGGGGCGAGGGAGGTGCCCGAGGACGGTGGCAACCTGCTCTGCCGCGCCATGTTGCTCGGCCTGCCCCATCTGGACGGCCTGGAGATCACCTGCCGCAACCGCATCCCCCTCGGCCGCGGCTTGGGGTCGTCCGCCGCGGCGGTGTGCGCAGGCCTTGCCGCCGCCAACGCGCTGGGGGACCTGCGCTGGGCCCCGTCGGACATCCTCGCCCGCGCCATCGAACTCGAGGGCCACGGCGACAACGCCGCGGCTTGCCTGGAGGGCGGCATCACCGCGATCGTGCCCGGTCCCCGCGCGCTTCGCGTCGAGCCGCCGGACGGCCTCGCGCTGGTGGTGGTCATCCCGTCGTCGCGCGTGAGCACCGACCGGGCCCGCCGGTCGATGCCCGCCGAGGTACCCGTCAGCACCGCCGCGCACTCCATCGCGGCCACCGCCGGCCTGCTGCTCACCCTCGAGCGCGGGTGGGTTGATGAGACCCCGGAGTTCCTCGAGGATCGCCTGCACGAGCCCTACCGCGGGCCGTTCTGCCCGGGGCTCGACGCCCTGAAGGCCATCGACTCACCGGGCCTGCTCGGCGTGACGGTGTCGGGGTCGGGCCCCAGCATGCTCATCTGGGTCACCACCGATGGCGCATCTGACGTGGCCGCCGCCGCCCGCGAGGTGCTGGCGGGCCAGTCGGTGGACGCCCAGGTGCGCGTGGAGCGCGTGGCTCCCACCGGCCTCAGGGCCCGCTGGCAGTAGCCGGCTCCCCCGTGCGCGGGGTGAGCCGGGCATCACCTATCGCGCCTGCGAACCCTTGGGCTACTTCAGCTCGATGGCCCACCGGAAGATATTCGGCTTCTCGAAGGTGACCGTCGCCTGGCCACCCGCCCCGGCGTACTGACCCGTGCCGCCCACCACGGCGAATCGGATGGGCCCCGTGGGCAGCCCGCCTCCGGCGGGGAACTCGGGCGCACCGGAGAACACAAGGGAGTCGGGGCTGTCCTTCCACGAGATGTAGGCGTTGGTGGCCCGCACCTCGCGCACGCGGGTGGTCGCCACCACTGCCGCGTCCAGGTGGAACCCGCCGATCGTCGCTCCGCCCGAGTCGAGCAGGTGACCGTTCACGGCCAGAAGGTCGCCCTGGGTGGCGCCGGCCGCCGTGAGATCCACGACCGTGCGCTTGTCGTTGCGCACGGTCAGGTCGAGCGTGGTGCCGCCGCCGCACCCGGCCAGCAGCAGGGCGGAGGCCGTTGCGGCAACGGCAAGCGCTGCGGCGAGACTGTGATGGCGATTTATGCGGGTCCTCCCGACCGTGAACCGCGGGCGGCCTACACCCCCGGCGCACCCTCGTTCAGGTAGTCGAGGATCGCCCCGTCGGTCATCTGCTCCACCGGGGCGAGGTCGTCGGTGAACACCTTGCCGCCCGCCGGAACCTCGGTGAGCAGGGGGGAGAGGATTCGCGCGGCCTCGGCGGTGTCGCCCCGGGCGGAGGCCAGGCGCGCGCGGGCGCCTGCGGCATCGGCGGCATCCATGAAGCCCAGCACCACGCTGTTGAACTTCCCGTAGCGCGCGGTGAGCACCGCGGGGAACGCGCTGCGCATGGTGGACGCGATGCGGTCGACCACCTCGGTCTGGTCGGGCGGGGTACCCACGTTGATGGCCACCACGCCGTGGGGAGCCAGGCGGTCGCGAACCTCCTCGAAGAACTCCACGGTGGAGAGGTGGAACGGGATGTACGGCTGGCGGTAGGCGTCCACGATGATGGCGTCGAACGGGCCGCGGTCGCCGGCCAGCCAGAAGCGGGCGTCGGCCTCGTGGGTGGTGAGGTTGGGCCCGGCCATGTCGAGGTACTTATTGCCCGCGTCGGTGACCACCGGGTCGATCTCCACGCCGTCCACGTGCACCCCGGGCCACGTGAGGCGGAAGGCGCGCGCCGTGGTGCCGCCGGCGTTGCCGAGGATCGCGATGCGGGCATTGGTGTTCTGCGTGAGCAGCGGGAGGGTGAGGAAGGCGTCCCAGTAGCCCCCGGTCAGCGCCCCGCCGCCGGCGGGCACCACCGAGTGCAGCGCCCAGCCCTCATTCAGCCGGAGCATTCGCTCGCCATCAGGCTTCTCGGTCACCTGCACGTACTGGTACGGCGACTCGGCCTCGAACAGCACCGTCTCGCCGGGCTCCTCCTTGATGGTGCCGAGCGGCAGGGCCATCATCGCGACCAGCACGATGGGCGCCGCCACGGCCCTCGCGCCCAGCAGCGGCACCGCGGCCAGCGCCAGCACCCCCGCGATGAGGAACAGCGTTGCGCGGGTACCGATGGCGGGGATGAGCACCAGCACCGGCAGGAAGGTGCCGAGGATGCTGCCCACCGTGGAGATCGCATACAGCCGCCCGGCCACCGAGCCGGCGGTCTCGACGTCCTTCACCGAGAGGCGGATTGCCCATGGCGACACCGTGCCGAGCAGGGTGATGGGCACCAGGAACATGAGCATGGTGCCCACGAACGAGGCCACGAAGGCCCCCGCCGAGAGATCGGCAAACGCCCCCTGAGCCGCCTGGAAGATGGGCGTGAGCGCCAGCGGGAGGATTGCCACGGTGACGGCGGCCACGATCACCACGCCGCCCAGCACGCGCGGGTTGGGGTAGCGGTCGGCCATCTTGCCGCCCAGCCAGTAGCCCAGCGACAGGTAGATGAGCGTGAGCCCGATCACGTTCGCCCACACCAGGTTGCTGGCCCCGAACCATGGCGCGAGCAGGCGGGCACCAGTGAGCTCGGCGGCCAGGGTGGACGCCCCGGCGACGAACACGAGGATGGGGAGGGAGAAGCGCAGCCGCACGGGGGCGAGCATATGCCAGAGTGCCTGCCCATGCGGGGCATTCCCGGGCTCACCCTGTTCATCATCGCCGGGTTCCTCATCGCGGGGGGCAGCGTGCTGGCCTGGGCCGGGTGCGCCACGCAGGACGTACCGGTCACCGACGCCGGTGCGCCGCTGGTGGACTTCCGGCCCCGGCGCCAGGTGGAGGGCCAGTGGGTGGGTGACATCATCATCGCCGAGCAGGTGGCCGCGCGCGGCCTCACGTACGCCGGAAGCGCCGCCGACATCGAGGGCACCGGCGACACCGTGCGCGTTGCGTGGGTGCCCGGCACCATGACCGTCGAGGCGGCCGAGGGAACCCGACGTGGGCAGTGGTACTTCGTGCTGGCGGTCGTGCTCATCCTCGCAGGGGCGGTGCTCGAGGAATACGCGCGCAGGCGCATGCGCACCCAGGGGGGCGCCGCGTGAGGAAGCTCATCTGGCCGGTGGTAGGCGTGGTGCTGGGGCTTGTGCTCCTCGCGGGGGGCGTGGCGGGGCTCGTGAACCGGGAGCAGGAGGATGCCGCCCTCACGGGCCCTGGCGCGCGGTGGGCGCTCTTCTATCCCACGGGCGCCTTCGCAGCGTGCGCGCTCTACAACCGCGTGCGCACCTGCACGTCCACGCCCATGGGCAACATCAACGACAAGGGCAGGGTGGTGGCCCGGAGCGTGCCCCTGATGGCCGACGGCCAGGCGTTCCGCTGGACGGTGAGCCCTGATCAGGTGGAGGCCGCAAACCGGGCGAGCCGCGAGAGGTACCTCGGCTGCGTGGCGTCGGGGCGCGCGGGCTGCCCCGACCCGGTGTTCCGCACTCCGTCGTGGAACAGTGGAATGCGCGTGCGCTGGGCGCCCGACGCCCAGGGCGCCTACATCGCCGGATCAGAGCCCGGCGGCAGCGACAGCCTCACCATCGCCATCGTCCTGCTGGTGGCCGGCGGGCTGGTGACGGCGGGCTCGGTGGTGTGGGTGCGGGGCGCGGTGCGGCGGCAGAGGGCCGCATAACCCGGCTGGTAGGGTCGCCGGGACGCGTTCACGCCTCCGGAGGCCCACCGTGAAGCTGTACATCGACACCGCGAACCTCGCCGATATCGAGGAGATCGCATCGTGGGGGGTGCTGAGCGGCGCCACCACCAACCCGACCCTGCTCTCGCAGGTGGAGGGTGATGAGGACGACATCTACCGGAAGATCTGCGAGATCGTGGACGGCCCGGTGTCGGCCGAGGTGGTGGCCGACGACGTTCCCACAATGATCAGCGAGGGCCAGCGCCTGGCGGCGATCGACCCGCGCATCGTGGTGAAGCTGCCCACCAGCCGCGAGGGGCTCAGCGCCACCTCGGCGCTGGCGCGCGACGGCATCCGCGTGAACATGACCCTATGCTTCACGGCGAACCAGGCGATCCTGGCCGCATCGGCCGGCGCGGCGTTCGTGTCGCCGTTCGTGGGCCGCTACGACGACATCAACGAGGACGGCCTGGGCCACCTGGCGGAGATCGTGGAGGCCTTCGCGGCGTCCGACTTCGACTGCGAGGTGCTGGCCGCGAGCATCCGCACGCCGGTGCACGTGATGGAGGCCGCCCGCATGGGATCGGACATCGCCACCATCCCGCCCAAGGTGTTCCACCAGATGCTGCACCACCCGCTCACGGCCCAGGGCATCGAGAAGTTCAACGAGGACCACGCCGCGCGGCTGTCGCGAAAGGACGCATGAGCACCAACGATGTTCACGCCACGGTGCCTGTCGGGCTCGAGGGGCACGAGATCGTGCCTGCCACCGACTTCCTGCGCGTCACCGAGCAGGCCGCCCTGGCGTCGGCCCGCTGGGTGGGGCAGGGCAACCGCCACGCCGCCGACGGCGCGGCCGTGGACGCCATGCGCAAGGAGTTCAGCGCCATGCCCATCACCGGCGAGGTGGTCATCGGCGAGGGCGAGAAGGACGAGGCACCCGAGCTCTACGTGGGCGAGGTGCTGGGCACCGGCGGCATGCCGTGCGAGATCGCCGTCGACCCGCTGGAGGGCACCGACCTGGTGGCGCGCGGCGACGCCGGCGCCATCGCCGTGTGCGTCATCGGCGCGCCCGGCGGCGTGATGGCCGCTCCGGACATGTACATGCAGAAGCTCTGCGTGGGCGCCAACGCCAAGGGCCGGGTCGACATAACGGCGCCCATCGCCGACACCCTCGACACCATCGCGCGCTGCTACGACCGGCGCATCCGCGACCTCTCGGTGATAGTGCTCGACCGCCCGCGCCACGAGGAGCTCATCGGGGAGGTCCGGGCCCTCGGCGCACGCATCAAGCTCATCCCCGACGGCGACATCACGGCATCGATGTCGGCGGCCGTGCGCGGCACCGGCGACCACGTGTACATGGGCATCGGCGGCAGCACCGAGGGCGTCATCACCGCGGCCGCGCTCGAGTGCCTGGGCGGGGAGATCCAGGCCCGCTTGTGGCCCAAGGACGACGCCCAGCGCGAGCGCCTGAAGGCCTTCGGCCTCGAGGACACCGACCGCGTGCTCACGGCGCGCGACCTGGCGCCGCAGCCGATGTACGTGCTGGCCACGGGCGTGACCGATGGGTACCTGCTCAAGGGCGTGCGCTACTTCAGCGACGGCGCCAGAACGCACTCCATCGTGATGGACCTGCAATCGCGTACCGTGCGCTTCGTGGACACCATCCACATGTTCAGCCGCACGCCGCTGAGGGAGATCAGGCTATGAGTGACGAGGAATTCCCGTTCGGCTTCGCCTTCGGCGAGGGCGCTTCGGAGGAGTTCAAGGAGCGCCTCAAGGAGATGATGCGCGCCCAGCGCGAGGCAATGGAGGAGATCCGGGCCGAGGGCGGCGGGCACATCCAGCCGGTCGACCGCTTCCAGGTGATCCAGCTGGCGGTGCAGATGGCATCCGCCGGCATGGGCGCGCTGAAGCCCGTGGACAGCGCCGATGAGGCCGCCGACGCCATGGGCCTGCTGTTCGCCCGGGCCATGGCCGCGCTGCAGGGGAGCATCAGCCAGCCGGAGTAGGGGCGGCCTGCGCGCGAGTACGCCACGCCGATGGGACACTCCCTGAGGTAGTCGTCACCCCGCGGGTGCCACGCGTGCGCCGGCGTCGCCCACGATGCGCGCATGGCGAGGCTGCGCATCGATCGGTTGGGCAGGAAAGGCGGCATGCTCCTGGCCTTGAGCGCAATGCCGGGCTCGCGGGGTACCGCCGGGGCATCGCGCACCTCGGCAGCGTCGCGGGTCACCGTTGTGGCGGCACGGGCGTACGTGGCCGCCCGCCCGCCCGGCCGCCTCGTGGGCATGCTGGGCACGCCGGACCCCGCGCCCGATGAGGCCCTCGTGCTGCTGCCGTGCGCCGCGGTGCACGGCGTCGGGCTTCGCGCGCGCATCGCGGCGGTGTTCGTCGACGGCCAGGGGCGCGTGCTCCGCGTGGTCGATCCACTCCCGCGTCGGGGCGCCTCATGCCGGGGGGCGCATGCGGTGATCGAGGCGGCGTGCGGCGTGCTTGATCTGGCGCCGGGTGATCAGGTGTGGCTCACGGGCGCGGACCTTTTCCCGCACGCTGCGTGATTTCGCGACCCCGCCGGGGGGAGCATGCGCGCGCCCCGCGCGTCAACCGGTCACAGGGAGCACACGGCTCCCCCGGATGATCGGAGATGTCATGACCACGCAGGCTCCCCATCACTCGGTGCTGCTGGTGGGCCCCCGTCCGGCGTCGGGCAGCCTCGCGGCCGACCTGGAGGCCGACCGCTTCGTGGTGATGCTGGCCGCGGACCCCGACGAGGTGAAGGGCGTCCTCAACTCCGCATGCCCGTCGGCGGTGATCGTGGACCTCGACATGCCGTCATCGGGTGGCCTCGAGGCCGTGGGGCTCGTGCGCGAGGGCGGGCCGGACGACCCCTGGGACGCCGCGATTCCCGTGCTCGGCGTGTCGGGCGCATGCGAGCCGCACCGCGTGGTTCGCGCCCTCGAGCGCGGTGCCGATGAGGTGGTGGGCACCCCGGTGGCCTACGTCGAGATCCTGGCCCGATTGCGCGCGCTCATGCGCCGGGCGGACGGCGAGTGGTCGGCAGGCGTGTTGCGCGTGGACGACATCGTGATCGACCGCCGCGCGCGGCGGGTGACCATCTCGGATGCGCCCGTGGTGCTGTCTGCCAAGGAGCTCGGCCTGCTCACCGCGCTGGCACGCGATCCGCGGCGGGTGGTGAGCAAGCAGGAGCTGCTGCGCGATGTGTGGGGCTACAAGTCGATGGGCAGAACCCGCACGGTGGACAGCCACGCGTCGCGCCTGCGGCGCAAGCTCGCGGCCGCGTCGGGCGGACGGCGCTACGTGGTGAACGTCTGGGGGCTCGGCTACCGGCTCGTCGCGGATGATGCCTGACGCCCCACCGGTGACGCTCGTGATGTCCCATGAGGTTGCCGCGGCGGCGGGGCTCGCCGATGCAGGCGGGGTGCGCGCCACGCCGCCGCTGGGGCGCCGCGCGTCGCGCATTGATGCCGAGGCGGTGGTGGACGTGCTGGACGACGCCGGCCGCGGCGCGCTGGTGCTTGCGCGGCCACCGTGGGCCGACCCATCCATGGCGCCGCTGGCGGCGATCAGCATCGTGCTGGGGCGCGACCTGGTCTGGCTCCCGCCGGAGGTGCCGGCCGCGGGATGGGCGGCGGCCCTCATCGCCACGTGGTCGCGCGACTGCGAGCCGGACGACCTGCTGCGCAGGGCCCAGGTCGCCGTGGGCCTGGCGTCCATGTCGCCGGCCAACCTGCCCCTGCGCCCCTGGGGCGAGGACGAGCTGATGGTGCCGGCGGTCGGGGCAGACGTCCTCGCGCGCTGGTGTGACTGCGCCTGGCGCCGGTGCCGGTGGTGCCATGCGGGGGGCGCGAACCGCGCGCCATGCCCGTCGTGCGGTGAGAGGGCGGACACCCCGTGAGGGCGCTTCGCATCCGCCGCTCGGGGTGGTGGTTCGTGGTGGCAGCCGTGCTCGCCGCCGCCGCGTTCATGCTCGCCGGTGGCGTGGGGCAGGGCAACGAGCCGGTCGCGAGGGTCATCGTGGCCGCGCGCGCGATTCCTGCCGGCGAGGTGATCGGCACGGGCAGCGCACGGGGCCTGCTGGCCTACGCCAGCGTGCCGGCGGCGGCGTTGCTGCCGGGCATGCTGGTGGATGCCGCCGAGGCCAGCGGTCGGCGCACCGTGGCACCCGTGTCGGCAGGGGAGCCGCTCACCCAGGCGGCGCTCGGCGGAGCACCGGGCCTGGGACCGGCACCGCTCGTGGCCGGGGAGAGGGCCGTGGCCGTGCCCCTGCGGGCGCTTGGTGCGGCCGCCGCCGCGCCCTCGCCGGGCGCGCGCGTGGATGTCTTGGCGTCGGACGGCGAGGGGCTCGCGGGCCGCACGCGCGTGGTGGTATCGGGCGCCGAGGTGCTGTCCATCATGCGCGACGATGTGTCGCGTGGTGATGGCAGCGGCGATGCCCTGCTGCTGCGCGTCACCGCCGAGCAGGCCCTCGAGGTCACGCGCGCCCTGGATTTCGCCCGCGAGGTGCGCGTGGTCGCCCGCCCGGCATCGGAGCCATGAGCGGCATCGTCATGATCGGCGCCACGGGCGGCTGCGGTGCGACCACGCTGGCCTGCGCGGTGGCCCTTGGGCGGGCACAGGCAGGGGAGGCCGTGCTGGTGGTCGACCTCGATGCCCACGGCGGCGGTCCGTCAGCCCTGTGGGGAATCCCGGCCACGCGGGCGCTCGATGACCTACATGACCTCGGGGATAGCCTCGGGCCCGATCACCTGGGCCATCTGGTGCACCGCCACCCCGCGGGCATCGACGTGATGGCCGGAGCGCGTACCCCGGCGGCGCTCATCCACTGGTCGGCGGCACCCGCCGATGCCTTCGCCACCCATGTCACCACGCGGTCATCATGGGTGGCCGATGCTGGACGGGGCGACACCGTGCTGGCCGCCGCGCTCACAGCGCGTGCCGACCTCGTGGTGGTGGTGGCGCCGCGCACCGTTCACGGCACGGCGCGGGCCGTGGCCGTGCTGCGCGAGGGCCAGTGGCGCAGGGCCGCGTGCGTGGCCAGTCACCTTCCTGCGGGCGAGCGTGTGTCCGATCGCACGCTCTCGCGTGCGATCGGGCTGGATGTCATCGCCAGCGTGCCGTGCGACGACCGCGCCGCATCCCGCGTGGCAGCGGCCCAGCCGGCGCGCGGTCGCGGGCTGGCCCGGGCGGTCGCGGCCATCGGGGCCATCACATGAGCGGCGCGCCAGCCGATCCGGCACTGGTGGAGGAGATCCGGGCCTCCATCGTGCGCGGTGGCCTCGTGCAGGCGGGCTCGGCCACGCGCCAGGCCGTGGCCTCGCTCGCGGAGGATGCGCTCGACGACGGCCGGCACATCCTGTCGTCCGACGCCCGCGGCGCAGTTGTGACGGCGGTGGTGGACGCCATGCTGGGGCTGGGCCCTCTGGAGCCCCTGCTGCGCGACCCCGATGTCACCGAGGTCATGGTCAACGGCCACGCGCGGGTGTGGGTGGAGCGCGCCGGTCGCATCGAGCCCGTGGATACCCGCTTCGCGGACTCCGACCACCTGCTGCATGTGATCGACCGCATCCTCGCCCCGCTAGGCCGTCGCCTCGACGAGGCCAGCCCGATGGTGGATGCCCGCCTGCCCGACGGCTCCCGCGTGAATGCCGTGGTGCCACCCCTCAGCATCGATGGCCCGGTGCTCACCGTGCGGCGCTTCCCGGGCGAGCGACTGCAGGGCGACGACCTGGTGCGGCTGGGCGCGCTGTCGCCGGAGATGCTCGAGGCCCTGCATGCCGCCGTGGCCGCGCGGCGCAACATCCTGGTCACGGGAGGCACGGGCAGCGGCAAGACCACCACCCTCGCCGCCCTCTGCTCGGCAATCAACGCATCGGAGCGGGTGATCACCATCGAGGACGCCGCTGAGCTGCGCCTTCCACTGCAGCACGTGGTGCGCCTGGAGTCCCGGCCGGCCGGGGTGGAGGGGCGCGGCGCCGTGCCAATCCGTGCGCTCGTGCGCAACGCGCTGCGCATGCGCCCCGATCGGATCATCGTGGGAGAGGTGCGCGGCGGTGAGGCCCTCGACATGATCAGCGCGCTCACCACCGGGCACGAGGGATCGCTGTCCACGCTGCATGCATCGTCCCCGCACGAGGCGCTGCGCCGGCTCGTGACCCTGGCCCTTATGGGCGACCTCGAGCTGCCATGGCGTGCGGTGGCCGACCAGGTGGCAAGCGCGGTCGATCTGGTGGTGCACCAGGCGCGTGACGCCACGGGTGCACGCCGCACCGTGGAACTCGCCGAGGTCGTGCGTGGCCCCGACGGTCCGGACGTGCGCCGCATCTGCCGCTGGCGTCCCGCGGGCGACGGGGGGTTCGTCTGGAGCCCCGCCGCGGCGCGCTGGCGCGATGACGTGCGCCGTGATGCCGGCCGCGCGCGGGGATCGTGAGCGGCGTCGTGGGACCGCTGCTGGCTGCCGGTTCGGCGCTGGCGCTGGTGGCTGGGGCCCGTGCTGCCGCGGCCGCCGGTGCGCTTCCCACGCGTCGCGGCCGTGGGGGCGCCATGCCGGCGTGGCTTCCCGGGGCTCGCGCGCTGGCGGGCCGCGCGGAGCGCGCAGGCCTCGCCGTTGATCCCGCCCTGCTGCTCGGGTGCGCGCTCGCGGCGAGCCTCGTGAGCGCGCTGGTGCTGCTGGTGGTGCTGCGCCGTCCGTTGATGGCCCTGCCGGGGCTGCTGGTAGGGGTGATCGGCCTGCGGGTGTTCCTGTCCGCCGCCGACCGCCGGCACCTGCGACGCGTGGGCGAGGCCATGCCGTCCGTGGCGCAGATGCTGGCGAGCGCCGTGGCAGCCGGGTTATCCCTGCGGCAGGCGATCGTGCGGGCGGCGAGGGACACCCCCGATCCGCTCGGCGCCGAGCTTCGGCGCGCGTCGGGCGAGATGGAGCTGGGGGCACGCGTGGACGATGCCCTGGCGGGCCTGGCGCACCGGCTGCCTGACCCGGACCTGGGCCTGCTGGTCACGGCCATCCTCGTGCAGCGGCGCACCGGGGGCGACCTCGCGCGTGCCCTGCGCGACATGGCCGCGCGCCTAGAGGAGCGCGGGCGCCTTGCACGCGAGCTGCGGGGCGCCACGGCCCAGGCACGCGCCACCGCATGGATGGTCGCGGCGCTGCCCGTGCTGGGTGCCGCCCTTGCCGAGGCCGCGGCTCCGGGGTTGATCAGCCGCACGGCGTCCACGCCCACCGGGGCCATCGTGCTTCTGGCATCGGTGCTGCTGCAGGTGGCGGGAATCCTCATCATCCGGCGCATCGCGGCGGTGCGGCCGTGATGCCGTCGCCCACGGCGCTCATGGCGACGGCCGCAATCCTGAGCGCGGCCATCGGGTGGATCGTGCTGCGCCGCAATCGCGCGCCGCTCCCGGAGCATGTGCTGCCGCGGCAGGTGGCCCTTCTCGCACGCCTCCCGGTGCCCGCCCGCCTTCGCACCGCGATCGCAGGCCAGCCGAACGCCGACGCGCTCGTGGCGGCGGGGCTGGCGGCGGACATCGCCGGGCTTGCGCTGGTGCGCGCTCGCGCGGGTGGGGCGGTGGCGGGATTCATTGCCGGCGCGGTGCTGGGCGTGGTGGCGCTTCCCCTTGTCGCCCTCGCGGCCCCGGGCGCGGTGCTCGGACGCCTGGCACCCGACCGCGCCGTGGCGCGGCAGGCGCGTGCCCGGCGGGTCAACATCGTCGATGCGCTGCCCGATCTCCTCGACCTGATGGTGATCTGCGTGGAGGCCGGCATGGCCCTCGACCCGGCTCTTGCGCTAGCCGCCGACCGTCTCGGTGGATCGCTCGGCGAGGAGGTGCGCGCCACCCTCGCCGACCAGGCGCTCGGCACCCCGCGGCGCGAGGCCTACCGGGCGCTGGCGGCGCGCACGGCATCAGAGGACGTCGGTCGACTCGTGGCATCGTTGCTGCAGGCCGAGGAGCTTGGCACCCCGCTGGCCACGGCGCTCGCCGGCCAGGCCGAGGCGCTGCGGGCCGCGCGGCGGCAGCGGGCACGCGATCGCGCGGCGCGGGCGGCCCCGCGCATCCAGTTGGTGGTGGCGCTCGTCATGGTGCCCGGCGCCATGCTGCTGGTGCTGGGAGTGATGGTGGTGGAGATGGCTGCGCAGGTGGGAATCGCGATCGGCGGCCCGTGAACCAGCGCGGATCCACGACCGCTGAATACCTCGGCATCGTCATCGTGCTGGTGCTGTTGTTCATCGGCCTGCTCGCCGTGCGGTCCACCAGCCTGGGCCGCCGGGCGCCCGTGCGTCCGCTGCCGGCGATCATCAAGCTCATCGAGGCGCCGCTTCGCCCCATCGTGCGGCCTCCGGCCGCACGGCCCGATCGCCCCCGGGCACCACGGCGACCGCGCCCGGCGCGGCCCGCACCGCCCGGGGTCATGTTGCCGCCGTGGATCGGCCCGCAGTGATCGATTGGCCCGCTGCATCACTGCCGCCCACGACGTGGCCACCTGACGCCAGCGGATATGGTCAGCGCCATGCCGGACGCCACCCTTTGCCCCCGCTGCGGCGCCGAGTCGCATTACCTGCTCACGCCCCGCGACCGCACCGAGGGGCCGCCGGCGAGCATCCGCCTGTGCGCTTCCCGCGTGTGCGGGGTGGGCTTCACCGAGCCGGCGCCCGACGACCTGGCGGCCGCCCCGGCCGCGTCGCCGTCGGGCGAGGTTGAGCACCGCCTGGCATCGCGCATCGTGTCGGCGGGGCTGTCGCACCTGATGCGGCGCCTCGCCCCGGGCGACACCGTGGTGGATGTGGGCGCGGGATCGGGGCTTCGCGCGCGCGTGCTGGCCGAGCGCGGGTTCCGGGTGATCGCCATAGAGCCCGACCCGGCGGAGGAGATGCGGGCGCACGCGATGATGTCGTCGCTTCCGGCGGGGGCCCGTGTGGAGGTGGTGCGCGCCGGGGTGGATGACCTGCCCGCGGTGATGGACGGGCGCACGGCGCAGGCCGCGGTGATGTGGCACGTGCTGGAGCACCTGCACCACCTCGACGCCGGGCTGGGCACGGTGGCCGGCGTGCTGGCAGACGGCGGCCTTCTGGGCGTGGCGGTGCCCAACCGCCGCTCCGCCGAGGCCCGGGCATTCGGGCCGCGCTGGCACGGGTGGGAGCCCTCGCGTCACCGCTGGCACTTCGACGAGGACTCCCTGCGGCTGGTGCTGGGGGCATCGCGGTTCTCGGTGGCCGACATCGGCACGCGGGGCGGGTGGGGCTACCCGTCGGGGGTAGCCTACTCGATCGCACCGGGCCTCGACCCCCAGGTGCACCCGGGCACGGGCCTGCTGGGCCGCGCGCTGGCCGCCGCGATGATTCCCGTGGCCGCCACCGCCCGCGCCGTGGGGCATGGGGGGCAACTGGTGACCATCGCGCGCCGGGCGGCGCGCTAGCGGTCTGCTCCCCCCGGGGCGCCTGCGCCTACTCGCCCCTGCGGTGGTTCTTGTCGCGCGGAGGGGCCAGGGGGCTGTTCAGGTGCTCGATGGCCGCCTCGATGCCGTTCTCGGTCGACCGAAGCCACGCCCAGCACGGCCGGTGGTCGTCGGCGGTGCCCTCGCCCACGCTGCCGGGGTTCACCACGAGGCGGCCCTCCACCCATCGCAGCATTGGCGAGTGCGTGTGCGCGGTGATCAGCACGTCTGCCCCGAGGGCGTCCATCGTGGAGATGATCTCCTCGTCGCTGGCCGCGCTGTCGACCAGGCCGGGCGGCACGGTCTGGTCGCCGTGCACGGCGACCACGCGATGCGGGCCGAGGTCGGCCTCCACGATGGCCGGCAGGGCGTCGAGCCAGTCGATGGACCTCTGGCTGAGCATGGTCTTGGTCCAGGTGCGTGTGCCCGGGCGCATGTCGCGCACGTCGGTCTTGGGCTTCACCTTCTTGCCCACCACGCGGCGGTCGGTGTTGCCCTCCACGCACGGCCAACCGGTCTTGCGCACGCGCGCGACGCACTTCTCGGGGTCGAGCCCGCGCAGCACCAGGTCGCCGGTGACGATGGCCCGTGTGATGCCTGCGTCGGCGATCGCGGAGAGCACCGCGTCGAGGGCCTTGAGGTTGGCGTGGATGTCGCCGAAGACGGCTAGCCGGTCGACGTCGCTCACGGCGCCGACGTTACCGGGTCACGCGCCTGCGCGCGCGGTATCAGCGATTCCCGCAGATGACCCGAGCGCCCGGGGGTGGGAGCAGCACCCCCGGGCGCAGGGGCCCTACGCCGCGCGCCCGGTCGGCGTCGCGACGGACCTGGTGGCGATGAGTACCGGACGGAACTCATCGCGCGAATGCACGAGGACGGGCTTGGGAATGGCGGCCCGGCGGCGCGCGTCGAGGCGGTCGCGCCGCAGCTGGGCGGCGCGGCGCCGTTTGAGCGCCACGGCGCGGCTGCGAAAGGCCGCGGCCAGCGTGATGCCGGCGGCGCCCGCCACGGGCAGCAGCAGCATCGCGTAGTCGCCGGGGTGCGTGCCGAGCGTGGCGGCGGCGCCAAGGGCCAGGCCCAGCGTGAGGCCCGCGGCCAGGGCGGCGATCCCGGCGGCGCGACCGCCAGGGGGAGGGGCGCCGACACGGCGTGAGCGGCGGTGATAGGTGGGTGCCCCCGCGTCGGTGGCGGGGACGAGCGTGAGGTGTGTTCGCGTGTTCATGCGAACAAATGTACGCCCCGGGTCGGACGGAACAGGTGTTCTCACCGCACTCTGCGTTGCACGAACCGCGTCGGGGGCGCACGACGCGTTGCGAGGTGCCCGTGGGTGGCCAGGTGGGGTGATGTGAGAACAAATCGGGGAAAATGGGTTGCATTGTGGGGAAGCCGGGGGTAGGTTCCCCGACGTGGCACCCCGTCTTCTCAGTGGCACGTACGAATGCAGCCTCGACGACCGATCACGGCTGGCGATTCCGGCCCGACTGCGGGAGCCCTTCGCCGATGGCACCGTCACCGCCTGGTGGCTGGACGACTGCCTCGTGGTGGTGCCCCGCTTCCAGTGGCCCTCGTTCATCGAGGACACCTTCGGCCGCATGAGCGTGCTCGACGACGACCAGCGCGAGCTCAGCAGGTTCCTGCTCGCCGGCGCGTTCGAGCAGGAGGGCCTCGACAAGCAGGGCCGCCTGCTGGTGCCGGCCGAGTTGCGCGACCACGCGGGGCTTGACGGCAAGGTGAAGGTGGTCGGCGCCGGGTCGTACCTGGAGCTGTGGGATCCCCAGCGCCTCGACCAGCGCTTCGCGAAGCTGCGCAAGGACGGCGTCGCCCAGCGGGCCGCCCGCCTGTCGCAGCGCATCGACGGGGGCCGGGGATGACCGCCGCCGCGCCGCGCATCGAGGCCGTCCCGGCGGCACCGGGCGGCGCACCCCATCTGCCCGTCCTCCTCGACCAGGTGCTGGCGCTCACCGCGCCCGAGCCCGGCGACCGCGTGGTGGACTGCACCTTCGGCGCCGGCGGCCACGCCGCCGCGCTCGCCGCGCGCGTCGGGCCCACGGGCCAGCTCACGGGAATCGACCGCGACCCTGAGGCCGCGCGCCACTTCGAGGCGCTGGCCGCCGACATGCCGTGCCCGGCCCGCCTGGCGCGCGCCGACTTCGCCACCGGGCTCGAGGACCTCGCATCGGACGGGGCGAAAGCCGACATCATCCTGATGGATCTCGGCCTCTCGTCGATGCAGGTGGACACCGCGGAGCGGGGCTTCTCGTATTCGCGGCAGGCCCCCCTCGACATGCGGATGGACCCTGCCCTCGAGGTGACCGCCGCAGACCTTGTGGATAAGGCCTCCGAGCACGATCTCACCCGGTGGTTCCGCGAGTACGGCGAGGAGCGCTACGCCAAGCAGATCGCCCGCGCCATCGTGCGCCATCGTGAGGAGCGGCCCATCACCACCACCGGCGACCTGGTGGAGGTCATCCGCGGCGCGGTGCCCACGCCGGCGCTCTTCGCGGGCGGCCACCCGGCCAAGCGGGTGTTCCAGGCGCTGCGCATCGAGGTGAACGACGAGCTGGGAATCCTCGAGCGCGCCCTCCCCGAGGCCTTCGACCTGCTCGACCCCGGCGGCCGCCTCGCCGTGATCTCGTTCCAGTCGCTGGAGGACCGCATGGTGAAGCGCTTCATGCGCGACCGCACGCGCGGATGCATCTGCCCGCCCGACATGCCGGTGTGCGGCTGCGGGCAGTCGCCCGAGGGCCGCATGGTCACGCCCAGGGCCGTCAAGGCCATCACGGCCGAGGTGGCCGCCAACCCGCGCGCGCACTCCGCACGCCTGCGGGTCATCCGCAAGGCGGACGCATGAGCACCCGGTCCGGCGCGGCGCGCACGGTTCGCGTGCCGGGCAGGGCCTACCCCGGTGACAGTCACCGTTCCGGTGACAGCCACCCTCTCCGCGCTCCCGGGCAGGGCACGCGTCCCGCCCGGCCGCGCGTCATCCACTCGCGCACCACGTCCACGCTGCGCGAGCGGCTGCGCCTGCAGGGCGTGCGGCTGGCGTGGGTGCTGGTGCCGCTCATCGCGCTGCTGCTCGGCGGCGTGGTGTTCGTCAACGTGCAGCGGCTCAACCTCACCACGCAGACCGGCCGCACGGTGGACATGTACAACCAGGCGCAGTCGGACATCCTGCGCTTGCGTGCGGTGCTGGCCGAGAAGGATGGCCAGGTGGTGGACCAGGCATCGAAGCGCCTGGGCCTGGTGCTGGCGCCCGGCAGCGGGCTGACTCACGTGAGCGTCCCCAAGGAAGCGCGCATTGCGCCAGGACAGGCGCCGCGCACGCGCTGACAGGCCCCGGCCGAAGCGCCGGCGCCGGTTCGACGAGAAGGGTCCCTCGCGGCGCCTTCACGTGATCGCCCTCGCGGTGGTCGCGGTGCTCGGCGTGATGGCCCTGCGGGCCGGTTGGATCGCCACGGTCGAGGCCGGTGAGCTGTCGCAGAAGGCCAGGGACCAGCACGAGAGCACCATCAAGCTGCCGGCCCCGCGCGGGCCGATCATGTCGGCCGACGGCCGCGAGCTGGCGGTGGACAAGCACGCGGTGGCCGTCACCGCCACGCCGTACCTGATCACCGACAAGCGCGGCACGGCCGAGAAGATCGCCACGGCGGTGAAGCTGCCGGTGGACGAGGTGGAGCAGCGCATCTCGGGCAACGGCGGCTACGCCATGCTCAACACCGGCGTGGACCAGCAGCGCGAGCGCTACCTGCGCAAGCTCGACCTGCCGGGCATCACCCTGCAGGACACCCAGAAGCGCCTCTACCCGCTGGGCTCGGTGGCCGCGCAGCTGGTGGGCATGACCGACGACTGGGGCGCGGGGCTCACCGGATTCGAGAAGACCATGGAGTCGCAGCTGAAGGGCACGGAGGGCGTGCGCGAGGAGGCCCGCGACCCCGACGGCCGCGCCCTGCAGATCATCCGCGACCGCGCGCCCATGCCGGGCAAGCCCATCACCCTCACCCTCAACAGCGCGATCCAGCAGAAGACCGAGGAAGTGCTGCAGAAGACCGTGGACGCCAACGACGCCAAGGCGGCATCGGCGATCGTGATGAAGTCCGACACCGGCGAGGTGCTGGCCATGGCCACCACGCCGGGCTTCAACCCGAATGACCGCGACACCTTCCAGCCCGAGAACGAGCGCGTGCGGTCGATCACCGATGCCTACGAGCCGGGCTCCACGTTCAAGGTCGTGGCCGTGGCCGGCGCCATCGAGGACGGCGCGGTCACCCGCAACACGGTGTTCGACCTGCCCGAGACCCTCACCATGTACGACCGCACGCTGAAGGAGGCCCACTACCGGCCGTCGGTGTCGTGGAGCGTGCAGGAGATCCTCCAGAACTCCAGCAACATCGGGACGGTGCTCATCGCCCAGAAGCTCGGGCAGCGCAAGACCTACGAGTGGATCCAGAAGTTCGGGTTCGGCGCCAAGACCGGATTCGACTACCCGGGCGAGGTGTCGGGGTCGCTGCCCAGGTTCGAGGACTGGTCGGGGGTGTCGATCCTGAACATCCCCATCGGGCAGGGCGTGTCGGTGAGCCTGGCGCAGATCGCCGAGGCCTACGGGGCCATCGCCAACCGCGGCCGCATGGTGCCGCCGCACCTGGTGAAGAAGGTGGGCGACCGCGAGGTCACGCACCCGCGTGGCCAGCAGATCATCAGCCCCCGCACCGCCGAGCACATGAACATCATGCTGCAGAAGGTGGTGAGTGACGACGGCACCGGCAAGGAAGCCAAGATCGAGGGCTACACCGTGGGCGGCAAGACCGGCACCGCCAACAAGATCGATCCCAGCACCGGCCAGTACGTGGACACCTACATCGCGTCGTTCGTGGGTTACGCCCCGGCGACGCGCCCGGGCCTGGTGGTCGCGGTCATGGTGGACGAGCCCGCTGCGGGGTCGTTCTACGGCGGTGACGTGGCCGCCCCGGCGTTCGAGCAGATCACCGAATTCGCCCTTCGGTACTTGCATATCGCCCCATAGGGGGCTAGCCGGGAGCGCTGGTAACGTGGCCTTCGGATGAGGCTCGATGACCTGACCGGCGGCGTGCCCGGCGCGCGGCTCGAGGCGCACGATGCCGCCACCCCCGACATCACGGCGATTCGCTACCGGTCGGGCGATGTCGCCCCCGGCGATCTTTTCGCGTGCCTGCCCGGCACGCACGCCGATGGGCACGACTTCGCCCGCGATGCGGTGCAGCGGGGCGCCGCCGCGCTGCTGGTGGGCCATGCGCTGCCGCTGACGGTGCCGCAGGTGGTGGCGTCCGATCCCCGCGCGGCGATGTCCATCATGGCGGCGCGCCTGGCCGGCGACCCCTCGCACCACATGCAGGTCGTGGGGGTCACGGGCACCAACGGCAAGACGACCTGCGCCTACCTGGTGCAGTCGGTCATGCGGGCGGCCGGCATGCCCTGCGGGCTCATCGGCACGGTCGAGGTGGTGGTGGGCGGGCGCTCGGCCGTGCCCACGCACACCACGCCCGAGAGCGTGGAGATGCAGGCGCTACTGGCCGGCATGCGCGCCGCGGGCGACACCGCCTGCGCCATGGAGGTGTCGTCGCATGCGCTGCACCAGCGCCGCGTGGCGGGGCTGCAGTTCGCCGGTGCCATCTTCACCAACCTCACCCGCGACCACCTCGACTACCACGGCGACATGCAGTCGTACTTCGAGGCCAAGCAACTGCTGTTCGAGCGCCCTGAGGGGCACGGCCCCGATCCGTCGTCGGCGGTGAACGCCGACGACGAGTGGGGGCGCCGGCTGCTGGGGCCCGGCGTGGTGGGCTACGGCATCGACGCCCCCGATGCCGACGTGGCGCCCGAGGCCCTCGCGACGGGTGCGCAGGGTTTCACCGCCACCGTGCGCACCCCACGCGGCACCATGCAGGTGTCCAGCGCGCTGCGCGGGCGGTTCAATGTGATGAACGTGCTGGGCGTGGTCGCGGTGGGCGAGGCCATGGCGCTCGACCAAGGCGCGGTGGCCGAGGGCATCGCGGCGCTGCGGGGCGTGCCAGGGCGCCTCGAGCCCATCGAGCTGGGGCAGCCGTTCCAGGTGCTGGTGGACTACGCGCACACCCCCGACTCGCTCGAGAACGTGCTGCGCACCACGCGCGACCTCGCGGGCGACGGCCGCCTCATCGTGCTGTTCGGGTGCGGCGGCGACCGCGACACCGGCAAGCGCCCGCAGATGGGCGCGCTGGGCCGTGCCCTTGCCGACGTGTGCATCGTCACGTCCGACAACCCGCGTAGCGAGGACCCCGATTCCATCATCGCCGACATCGTGGCCGGCGCCGATGCCGGTGCGGCCGAGCTGGTGGTGCAGGCCGACCGCCGGGCGGCCATCGCCGATGCCATCGCCATGGCCGCGCCTGGCGACGTGGTGCTGATCGCCGGCAAGGGCCATGAGTCCGGGCAGGAGGCCCGGGGAGTGGTCACGCCCTTCGACGACCGGGACGTGGCCCGCGAGGTGCTGGGCGAGAGGCAGGCCGCGTGAGGTTCGGCGTCAGCGACATGACCCTGTGGTCGGGCGCGTCGCAGGTGGCCGGCCCCGATGATGTGGTGTGCGAGGGCGCCACCGCCGACAGCCGCGCGGTGCAGGGCGGTCAACTGTTCGTCGGCGTGCCCGGCGAGAACACCGACGGCGGGCTGCACGCGGCCGGGGCCATCGCCGCGGGAGCGGCAGCGGTGCTGGTTTCGGAGGATGCCTGGACCGCGACCCGGGACGACCTGCGCGACGCCGGTGCCGCGGTGCTGGCGCACCATGATCCCGTGCAGGCCCTGGCGGCCATCGGGCGCGGGGCGCTGCAGCGCCTGGGTGCCCGCGTGGTGGCCATCACCGGGTCGTACGGCAAGACATCCACGAAGGACTCCACGGTGGCGGTGCTGCGGGCCGCGGGGGTGCGCGCCGAGGGCACGCCCGGTAATCGCAACACCGAGGTGGGGGTGCCGCTCAGCATCCTCGGCCTGCCGGAGCACACCGAGGTGGCGGTGATCGAGATGGGCATGCGGGCCCCCGGCCAGATCGCCGAGCTGGTGGCGCTGGCGCCGCCCCATGTGGCGGTGATCACGGCCATCGGTCCCGTGCACCTGGAGCTGCTGGGCACGATCGAGGCCATCGCGGCGACCAAGGCAGAGATCCTGGGCGGGCTGCCAGCCGACGGCGTGGCCATCTTCCCCGACGTCGAGCCGCTGCTCGACGAGCACATCGCGCGACTGCCCGCCGGGGTCGAGGTGCGTCGCTTCGGCGACGAGCCCGCCATCGCGGTGTCGGCGGGCGAACTGAAGGCCTGGGAGCAGCGCAACATCGCCGCGGCGGTGGAGGTGGCCATCGCGCTCGGCATGGTGCCCGCCCCCGGCGCCCAGGTGACCCTCGAGCGCTCGGCCATGCGCGGCATCGAGCATCCCCTGCCGGGCGGTGGCACGCTTATCGAGGACTGCTACAACGCGAACCCGCCGGCCATGGACGCCGCGCTGGCCGACCTCTGCCGGCGTCCGGGTCGCCATGTGGCCGTGCTGGCGGACATGCTCGAGCTGGGTCCCGACGAGCTGGACTTCCACCGGGGCGTGGGGGAACGCGCGCGCGCGATGGGCGTTGACCTGCTGGTGGCGGTGGGCCCGCGCGCGGTGGCGTACCCGGAGGGTGCCGAGGGAGTGGAGTGCGTGGCCTTCGCCGATACCGACGCCGCCGTAGCGGGCGTGCCAGCCCTCATCGCGCCCGGTGACGTGGTGCTGGTGAAGGGCTCGCGGGGCATGGCCATGGAGCGCGTGGCCCGGGCCATCACCGGAGGGGGCTAGGCCGTGCCCCGCGTGCTCATCGCGGCAATCGGCGCCGCCATGCTGCTGATGTTCGTGGGGCCGCGGGTCATCCGTTGGCTGCGCGACCACGACGTGGGCCAGTTCATCCGTCCGCAGGGGGAGATCCCCGACGCGCACGCCGAGAAGCAGGGCACCCCGACCATGGGCGGACTGCTCATCATCATCGCCATGACCGTGCCGTTCCTCATCCTCTCGTCGCGCAGCACGGCGGCCATGCTCGTGCTGTTCACCACCCTCGCCTGCGGCGCCCTCGGGTTCATCGACGACTGGATGAAGATCGTCAGGAAGCGGTCGCTGGGGTTGTCGGGGCGCTGGAAGATGCTCGGCCTCGTGGCCATTGCCGTGGCGCTGGCCGTGCTCGCGGTGAACGTGGTGGGCGTGCCCACCACCATCGACTTCCACGTGGTGGCCTACTCGCTCGAGATCGGCCCCATCGCCTTCGGGGTGGTGGTGTTCCTGGTGCTGGCCGGGGCCACCAACGCCGTCAACCTCACCGATGGCCTTGATGGCCTGGCCGCGGGCACCACGGCCATCGCGCTGCTGGCCTACGTAGGGATGACCTTCGTGGTCACGGGGCAGCGCGACCTGGCGATCCTCGCCGCGTGCCTCATGGGCGCCTGCGTGGGCTTCATCTGGTTCAACTCCTACCCGGCGTCCATCTTCATGGGCGACACCGGTTCGTTCGCGCTGGGCGGGGCCATCGCCGCGCTGGCCGTGATGACCAAGACCGAGGTGCTGCTCATCTTCATCGGCGGGGTGTTCGTGATCGAGGCGATCTCGGTGATGATCCAGGTGCTGGTGTTCAAGCGCACGCGCCGCAGGGTGTTCCTCATGGCGCCCGTGCACCACCACTTCGAGATGGCCGGCTGGAGCGAGACCAAGATCATCGTGCGGTTCTGGCTCATCGCGCTGGTGTTCGCGGGCATCGGCTTCACGCTCTTCTTCCGCACGCTGCCGGCGTGAGCGCGCTGCCGGAACCCGGCCGGGCCCTGGTGGTGGGCGTGGCGACGTCGGGCAGGGCTGCGGCCGTGCTTCTGCGCGAGCTGGGCTGGCACGTGGTGGCCGTGGACGCCGCCGCCGTGGACGCCGCCGACCTGGCCTCGGCGGGCATCGACGTGCGCGCCCCCAGCAGCGATCCCGTGCCCGCCGACCTGGTGGTGCGCAGCCCCGGCGTGCCGCGTGAGTTCGCGCCGCTGGCCGCCGCCTACGCCGCGGGCACGCCGGTGTGGAGCGAGATCGAGCTGGCATCGCGCGCCATGCCCAACCCGATCATGGGGATCACCGGCACCAACGGCAAGACCACCACCACGGAGCTGCTGGCCCACGTGATGCGGGCCGGGGGGCTCGACGCCGTGGCCTGCGGCAATGTGGGCACGCCGATGGCCGGCCTGGTGGGCCAGCTGGCGGGAGACGCCTGGCTGGTGGCCGAGTGCTCGTCGTTCCAGCTCGAGGACACACCGACGTTCCGGCCGCATGCCGCGGTGCTGCTCAATATCACCCCCGACCACATGGACCGCTACCCCGACTTCGAGGCCTACCGGCGGGCAAAGCTCAACCTGTTCGCCAACCAGGGGGATCACGACCTGGCCATCGTGGCCGCAGGCATGCAGTCGACGGGCAGGTCGCCCACGCGGCGCGTGGTGGCGTCGGGCCCGCCGGGGCCTGACGCGGTGTCATGGGCCGAGGGCGGGCTGCACGTGCAGGGGCTGGGACTGGTGGCGCCGTGGAGCGAGTTTCCCCTGCCCGGAGTCCACAATCGCGAGAACATGATGGCCGCTGCCGCCATGGCCGCGCACGCCGGCATGGGCGCGGAGGAGATCGCACGGGGCCTCGCAACGTTCCCGGGCCTGCCGCACCGGCTCGAGGTGGTGGGCGTGGCCGACGGCGTTACGTTCGTCAACGATTCCAAGGCCACCAACCCCGCGGCGGCCATCGCGGCGCTTGACGCCTATCCCGCGCAGGTGCGCCTGATCGCGGGGGGCAGCAGCAAGGACACCCCGTTCGACGACCTGGCGCGGGCGGCGGCGTCAGCTGTGGCGCACGCCTACCTCATCGGCGAGACCGCCCCGGACATCGCCCGGGCGCTCGAGGGCGAGCACGTGGCCAGCACCCTGCTGCCGGACCTCCCGACGGCGGTGTCACGGGCCGCGGTCGAGGCCCAGACCGGTGACGTGGTGCTGCTCGCGCCGGCATGCGCATCGTTCGACCAGTTCTCGGGATACGCGCACCGCGGAGAGGTGTTCCGCGATGCCGCGCGGGAGGCCGGGGCCCGGTAGGGAACAGCGGGCCCGCGGCGAAAGGATTCTCGTGCCGCCCGCGTCCTCTGACAGCACCCGTCGCACCGCGTCCACCCGCAAGGTGCGGGGCGGCGGCGACATCGCACCGGAGGCCGTGCTGTCGATCGCCATCCTGGTGCTCGTGTGCATCGGGCTCGTCATGGTGTACTCGGCATCCAGCGCAAGCGCGCTGCTGTCGGACGAGAACCCGTCGGGCACCCTGATGCGCCAGGGCATCTTCGCCGTGGTGGCCCTGGTGGCGTTCGGCATCTGCGCGCGGGCCAATCCCAACGCCATCCTCAAGCTCGGAAAGCCCGCGGTGTTCGTGGCGCTCGGCCTGCTGGCGGTGGTGCTGGTGCCCGGGTTCGGGATCGAGGCCAACGGCGCCCGCTCGTGGATCGGCCTCGGGCCCATTCAGATGCAGCCGTCCGAGCTCGCCAAGCTGGCGCTCATCGTGTGGCTCGCCGGCTACCTCGCCCGCAACATCGATCGCCTCGACACCTGGGACGGTCTCAAGCTGCCGATCGGGCTCATGGTGGGCATGGGGGTGCTGATCATGCTCGAGCCCGACCTCGGCACCACCGCCGTGATGCTCGGCACGGGATTCCTCATGCTGGTCATCACCGGTGTTCCTGGTCGCATACTGGCCATGCTCGTGGGCGCAGCGGCGGTGGCCACGGCCGCGCTGGTGGCCATCGCCCCCTACCGCATGGCGCGCGTCACGTCGTTCCTCGATCCCTGGTCTGACCCCGAGGGCACCGGCTTCCAGGTGACGCAGGCGCAGCTCGCGCTGGGCAGCGGCGGGGTGGACGGCGTGGGCCTGGGCAACGGCCTGCAGAAGGTGAACTACCTCCCCGAGGCGCACACGGACATGATCATGGCCACCATCGGCGAGGAGATCGGCCTCATCGGCGTGCTGGGCGTTATCGCCCTGCTCGTGGCCGTCATATGGAGCGGCTACCGTATCGCCGTGACGGCGCCCGACCGCCGGCTGAGGCTCCTGGCCGGCGGGCTCGTGTCGCTCATCAGCATCCAGGCCATCGTCAACCTCGGCGCGGTGCTCGGACTCCTTCCGGTGACCGGCGTGCCGCTGCCCTTCGTGAGCTATGGGGGAAGCAGCCTCGTCGTCCTCACCGCAGCCAGCGGGATCCTCGTCGGAATCAGCCGCAGGTCGCGCGAGCGGCGGCTCACGGTCGTCCCCGAACCCGCTCCGCGTGGTGATCGCGGCCGGGGGGACCGCCGGGCACATCATGCCGACGCTCGCGCTGGCTGAGGAGCTTCGCGACCGCGGGCATGAGGTGAGCTTCGTCGGCGTGGGCGGCCGGGCGGGATCGGGCATCCCCGAGCGCAACGGCTACCGCGAGGACCACGTGCCCCTTCGCGGGTTCGAGCGCCGCCTGAGCATCAGGAACCTCTGGCGCGCGGTGCTGGCCGTGCTCGCCGTGCCGCGCATGATGGGCGTGCTGCGCCGTCGCAAGGCCCAGGTGGTGGTGGGCGGCGGCGGCTACATGGCCGGCCCCGCAGCAATCGCGGGGCGCCTTACGCGCCGGCGCGTGCTGCTGATGGAGGCCGATTCGCGCCTGGGCCTGGCCAACCGCCTTGCCGCGCCGTTCGCCAAGCGCGTGGCCCTGGCATTCCCGGTGGCCGGCAGGCGCGGCCGCAAGTACGTGGTCACGGGCAGGCCGGTGAGCCGCGCGGTGCGCGAGGCCACGCGCGAGGGCGGTCGCCTTCACCTGGGCATCGACCCGTCGGGCACCTGCGTGCTGGTGGCGGGCGGCAGCCAGGGCGCGCAGTCCGTCAACGACGCCGCGATCGACGCCTTCTGCCCCACGCCGCCCTTCCAGGTGGTGCACGTGGCCGGCGAGCGCAATGAGGCCGATGTCCGGGCGCGCGTCGAGGCGGCCGGGGGCGGCCCGCGCTACCACGTGCATGGCTTCCTCGAGGACTTCCCCCAGGCAATCGCCGCGGCCGATCTCGTCATCTCGCGCTCGGGGGGCTCGGTATTCGAGCTCGCCGCAGTGGGCCGGCCGGCGATCCTCATTCCCTACCCGCACGCCACGGCCGACCACCAGACCGGCAACGCGCGGTGGCTGTCCGATGCCGGAGCGGCGATCATGCTTACCGATGATGAGTGCACGGGCGACCGCCTGCGCGAGCTGGTGGGGGCGCTGCTGGCCGAGCCCGGACGCCTCGAGGTGATGGGCGATGCCGCGCGCGCTGCCGCCCGCCCGGACGCCGCCGAGCGCATCGCCGACATGGTCGAGTCGGTGGCGCGGCCGCCTCGCGGTGGTGGGCGCGACCGCCGTGACCGCCGTGGTCGCGGCCGACTGCGCCGCCGGTGAGCACGCGCAGCATCCACCTGGTGGGGGCCGGCGGCGCCGGCATGAGCGCGCTCGGCCTTCTCGCGCTCGACGAGGGCTGGACGGTGTCAGGCACCGACCGCGAGGACGGCCCGGGGCTCGACGCCCTCCGCGCCGCGGGGGCCACCGTGCGTGCGGGCCACGCAGCGGATGCCCTGCCCGGCGCCGTGGACGCCGTGTTCGCGTCCACGGCGATCCCCGACGACAACCCCGAGCTGGTCGCGGCGCGCGAGCGCGGGCTGCTCGTGCTTCACCGGTCCGATCTCCTCGCCATGCTCATGCAGGGGCACCGCGGCCTGGCCGTGGCGGGGGCGCATGGCAAGTCCACGACCACCGCGATGCTCTCGCTCGCGCTGGGCGGGGCCACGCTGTGCGTGGGTGCCGAGGTGCCGTGGGGCCGCGGAACCGGCGCGGCCCGGGGTGAGGGACCCTGGTTTTGCGCCGAGGCGGATGAGAGCGACCGCTCGCTTCTGCGCCTCAGCCCCGAGGCGGCGATCCTGCTGAACGTCGACCACGACCACCATTCCACCTACGCATCGATCGATGATGTCGAGGATGTCTTCCGGCAGTTCGTGAGCGCGCTGCCATCCGACGGCCTGCTGGTGGCCGGCCCGGACGCCCGCGCGCGGGCGGTGGCCGATTCCGCCCCGTGCCCGGTGCGCATGGTGGGCGACGCCGACGGGGCGTGGGGCTGGGTGCAGGGCACCGAGCTGGTACTGGCCGACGGCCGCTCATTCGCCCTCGGCATCGCCACGCCCGGCGCCCACAACCGCGCCAACGCCGCCTGCGCCATCGCCCTGGCCGACTGGTGCGGGGTGCCGCCTGAGGACGCCATCGCGCGCATCGCGCCCTTTACCGGCGTGGGGCGCCGCTTCGAGCACAAGGGCGCGGTGGCCGGCGTGCAGGTGGTGGACGACTACGCGCACCACCCGGCCGAGGTCACGGCCACCCTTCGCGCGGCACGCGACCTGCACCCGGGGCGCGTGGTGGCCATCTTCCAGCCGCACCTGTACTCGCGCACCCGCGAGCTGGCAGATGACTTCGGCCGTGCGCTGTCCTCGGCCGACGTGGTGGTGGTCACCGACGTCTACCCGGCGCGAGAGGCCCCCGAGCCAGGCGTGGACGGCCAGCTGGTGCTGCGCGCGGTCAGCGGCCCCGGGGAGATCCTCTACGTGCCGCTGTTGTCCGACGTGCCCCCGGTGATCGTGCCCGATCTGCGCGATGGCGACATGGTGATCACCATGGGCGCCGGTGACATCACCACCGTGGGGCCGCTCCTGCTCCAGGCGCTTGGGGGCGACGGTGCCTGACACCTCGGCCCCGGTGCCTGACACCTCGGCCCCGGTGCCTGACACCCCGGCCCCGGTGCCTGACACCCCGGCCCCGGTGCAGCGCGATGCCCCGCTGGCGCCGCTCACCAGCATCCGCGTGGGCGGGCCTGCCGACGCGCTTGCCACGTGCACGTCGTTCGCGGCGGTCACGCGCGCGCTTGCGTGGGCGGCCGGCGAGGGTGCACCCGTGGCGGTGGTGGGCAAGGGGTCCAACCTCATCGTGGACGACGCCGGGTTCCGCGGGCTGGTCATCCGCCTGGCCGGGCGGCTGTCGTCCATCTCGGTGCGCGGCGAGCGCACGCTGTGGTGCGGGGGAGGAGCGTCGTTGCCGCGCGCGGTGCAGCGCGCCGCCGCCGCGGGGCTGGCGGGCCTGGAGTTCGGCGCCAGCATCCCCGGCACCGTGGGCGGCGCGGTGGCCATGAACGCCGGCGCGTACTCTTCGGACCTCTCGCAGGTGCTCGCCTGGGCCGTGGTGTGCGATGCCTCGGGGCGCCGCAAGGTGGGCCGCGACGACCTGGCGATGGGCTACCGCACCACGTCGGTGCAGGGTGACCAGGTGGTGGCGGCCGTGGGGTTCCTGTTGCAGCCGGGTGTTACGGATGCCATCCGCGACCGCCTCAGCGAGCTGCGCGCGCACCGGCGATCCACCCAGCCGCAGGGGGTGCGCACCTTCGGCAGCGTGTTCACCAACCCCGAGGGCGACTCCGCGGGCAGGCTCATCGAGGCCACGGGCCTCAAGGGACACGCCATCGGCGGTGCCCGCATTTCGCCGGTGCACGCCAACTTCATCGAGGCCGGCCCCCACGCCTCGGCGCGCGATGTGATCGCCCTCATGGACGAGGCCCGCCGCCGCGTGCGCGATGCCGGCGGCCCGGTGCTGCATGCCGAGGTGCGCTATCTGCATCCCGAGTGGGGCATCGGCGCCCCGCCGCTGGCGGAGATCGCCTAGGTGTCCACGGGTGGGCCCGGCAGGCCGAGTCGCCCCCGCAAGCCCCGGCCGCCCAGCACGGCGGATCGCGCATCGGCGGTGGTGCGCAACCGTGCGGTGCGCGGCATCACCTACTGGCTGGTGGTCACCGTGGGCGTGCTGCTGCTGGCGCTGTGGATCGTCAGCGGCCCGGTATGCGGAATCTCGGACGTCACCGTCGACGGCTATACCGGCCCCGACACGGCCGCCGTGCAGGAGACCGCCGAGCTGGTGGCAGGCACCGGCAGCATGGTGCGCGTGCCCGTGGGAGACATGCGCCGTGCCCTCACGCGGTTCCCGGGCATCATCGATGTGAAGGTCACGCGCGATTGGCCGCGGTCGATCACCGTCGATGTGACCATGGGCGAGCCGGTGGCGATCCTGGCGGTGGACTCCGGGGGCAGGTATCTGATCTCGCCATCCGGACAGCTGATGGGCAGGGCCGATGCCACGGCGGGCCTTCCGGTGATCCGCGTGAAGGCCCTGCCGCCCGGCGGGGTGCTCGCCGCCCCGGGCGAGAGGGCCGCGCTGCTGTTCATCGGCTGGCTGCCGCCCGAGGTGGCGGGTCGCCTGCGAAACCTGCGGTACTCCGACGGGCGCCTGTTCGCCGCCCTCGCCAATAGCCTCGAACTGCGCATCGGCGCGCCCGGTCAGCTGGCCGAGAAGGCCCAGGCGCTGGCCGCGGTGCTGTCGCAGGCCGACCCCGCCGTGCTGGCCAGGGCCGCCTACCTCGACATCTCCAACCCCCGCCGGCCCATGCTGGGCTCGAAGGTGGTGCGCACCATCGAGGGCGCCGATGGCACGTCCACCACCGGGGGCACCGACACCACGGGCGGCACGGACACCACCGGCGGTTCGGACACCACCGGGTAAACCCTCAGCCTCTGGTTGAGGGTTGGACGCGGCATCGCCCACGGCCTCAACCCGCGGTTGACCCCATCTACGGGGAGGATTAGGGTCGCAACGGACGAAACGTCTGCAAGCCCCCTGCAACGTGCGTTGGGGAATCCGGAGTACCCGAGGAGGACCAGGGTCGTGGAGAGCAGCAACTACCTGGCGGTGATCAAGGTCGTCGGCGTGGGCGGCGGAGGTTCCAACGCCGTCAACCGCATGATCGACCATGGCGTGCGCGGCGTGGAGTTCATCGCCGTCAACACCGACGCCCAGGCGCTCACCGGCTGCGACGCCGACGTGAAGATCCACATCGGCGGCACCATCACCCGGGGCCTCGGCGCCGGCGCCGAGCCCCGCATCGGCCGCGAGGCCGCCGAGGAGAGCCGCGAGGAGCTCAAGGAGGCCGTGCGCGGCGCCGACATGGTGTTCGTCACCGCCGGCGAGGGCGGCGGCACCGGCACGGGCGCCGCGCCCGTGATCGCCCAGATATCGCGCGAGCAGGGCGCCCTCACCGTGGGCGTGGTCACCAAGCCATTCGCCTTCGAGGGCCGCCAGCGCACGCGCCGTGCCGACGAGGGCATCGACCTGCTGCGCCAACAGGTGGATTCGGTCATCGTCATCCCGAACGACCGCCTGCTCGAGATCGTCGACCGCAACACGCCCATCACCGAGGCGTTCAACATGGCCGATGATGTGCTGCGCCAGGGTGTGCAGGGCATCACCGACCTCATCACGGTGCCCGGGCTCATCAACCTCGACTTCGCCGACGTGCGCACCATCATGAGCGGTGCCGGGTCGTCGCTCATGGGCATCGGCATCGCCGCCGGCGAGAACCGCGCCACCGAGGCCGCGCGCGCGGCCACGTCGTCGCCGCTGCTCGAGACCAACATGAAGGGCGCCACCGGGGTGATCCTCTCGATCGCCGGCACCAAGGACCTCGGCCTGTTCGAGGTGGACGAGGCCGCCACCGTGGTGCGCGAGGCCGCCGACCCGGATTGCAACGTGATCTTCGGCACCGTGGTGGACGACACCCTGGGCGACGACGTGCGCGTGACGGTGATCGCCACGGGCTTCGACGACGGCGCCAGGGACATCGTGCGCCGCCGCGCCGAGCGCGACCGTCCGGCCTTTGGCCGCGAGCGCGCAAGCGAGCCCCGCCGCGAGCGCCCGTCGTTCGACAGCGGCGACGCCCTCGACGTGCCGAGCTTCCTGAAGGACAGCTAGCCAACCCCGGTGTCAGGCACTTAACCGAGCATCGCGCCGTGCGCGCGGCTCGGTTAAGTGCCTGACACCGGGCCGCAGGCTCCGTGTCGCTGCGTAGAGTCCCGCGCGTGAGCGACCTCCGAAGGACGGCCCTCTACGACGCCCATGCGGCGGCGGGTGCGAAGATCGTGGACTTCGCGGGCTGGGAGATGCCCGTGGAGTATCTGGGCGTGCGGGCCGAGCACCTTGCGGTGCGCGAGCGCTGCGGCCTGTTCGACGTATCTCACATGGGGCAGATCGAGGTGATGGGGCAGGGGGCACGCGACTTCCTGCAGGCCACGCTCACCAATGATGTCACGCGCATCGGCCCGGGGCAGGCGCAGTACACCTTGCTGCCCGACGACGACGGCGGGGTGATCGACGACCTCCTCGCCTACGCGCTGCTCGACCGCTTCCTGCTTGTGGTGAACGCCTCCAACATCGGGGCCTGCTGGGACCGCATCTCAGGCATGGCCCCCGCCGGCATCGAGGTGATCAACCGCTCGCCCGACGTCGGCATGCTGGCCCTGCAGGGCCCGGCCTGGACCGGGGCCCTCACGCCCGTGGCATCGCCCGAGCCCTTCTCGCTGCAGTACATGGAGGCCACCGAGGCCCACGTGGCGGGCGTGCCATGCCTGGTGGCACGCACCGGCTACACCGGCGAGCCCGGGGTGGAGATCATGTGCGATGCCGCCGACGCCCCCGCGGTATGGGACGCCCTCATGGGCACCCCCGACCGCCCCGACGCCACGGGCCTCGGCGCCCGCGACACCCTTCGGCTTGAGATGGGCTACCCGCTCTACGGCAACGAGCTCTCGCGCGAGCGCACGCCGATCCCCGCCGGCCTCAAGTGGGCCTGCGACCTCAAGCACGGCGGGTTCCCCGGGGCGGAGCGCATGCAGCGCGAGGCGGCCGAGGGCACCCCCGAGAAGCTCGTCGGGATCGTGCTCACCGAGAAGGGCATCCCCCGCGGCGGCTGCCCCGTGCTGGTGGACGGCCAGCCCGTCGGCGTGGTCACCAGCGGCACCCTCTCGCCGTCGCTCGGCGTGGGCGCCGGACTCGCGTACGTTTCCTCTGAGCACGCCGAGCGGGGCACGCGCCTCGAGGTGGACGTGCGAGGAAAGCCGAAGGCGGCAGAGGTGGTCACCCTGCCGATGGTCGATTCATCACCGCGCAAGGAGCATCACTCGTGAGCGACGAGACCTATCCCGCAAAGCTGCGCTACCACCCCGAGCACGACTGGGCGCGGGTGGATGGCGACGAGGCCACCTTCGGCATCACCTGGTACGCCCAGGACGCCCTGGGCGAGGTGGTCTTCTACGACCCGCCCGCGGTGGGCGACACCGTCACCGCCGGCAGTTCATACGGCGAGCTCGAGAGCGTGAAGGCCGTGAGCGACATCATCGCCCCGGCATCCGGCGAGGTCATCGCGGTCAACGACAAGGTCAGCGACGCCCCCGAGCTGGTTAACAGCGACCCCTACGGCGACGGCTGGCTCATCACGGTGCGCCTCTCCGACCCGTCTGAGCTCGACGCCCTCATGGACGAGCCGGGCTACCGCGGCTACATCGCGGGCCTCTCGGCCTAGGGTGCGCGCATGAGCTTGGAGCAGCGCCTGACGGACGACATGAAAGCCGCCATGAGGGCGGGGGAGAAGGACGTCCTCGGCGTGGTGCGCCGCGTGCTCGCGGCCCTCAAGAACGCCCGCATCGAGAAGAGGGCTGACCTCGACCAGCAGGACGAGATAAAGGTGGTGCGCTCCATCGCCAAGCAGCACAAAGAAAGCATCGAGCAGTTCCGCGCCGCCGGCCGCGAGGACCTGGCCACCAAGGAGGAGGCCGAGCTGGTGATCCTCACCGTCTACCTGCCCCCCGAGATGGACGAGGCCCAGCTCGACGCCATAATCGACAAGGTCATCGCCGAGACCGGGGCGTCGTCGATGAAGGACATGGGCACGGTGATCAAGGCCGTGATGGCCCGCACCGGCGGCCAGGCCGAGGGCGGCGTGGTGAGCGCCACGGTGAAGGACCGCCTGGGCGGCTGACGCGCCAAGCCGCACGCCCGCTCAGCGAAGCACGGTCTCCCCGCTGGCCGTGGTGATGCGCAGGTCCTTCGGCCCATGCGGGCCCACGTCCAGGTGTACGCGCTCGATCGCCCCGCAGGGGTGGTCCACGACGATCGCCCCCGGCATCGTTGCGGGGTCGTCCCACTGGATGAGGAAGGGGAGAACCGGCGTGGCACTGGCTTGCGCGATGCCGGCAAGCTGCCACCGCAGCTGCGATCCGTCGTCGTTCGTGCGCGCACCAGGCACCACCTCGTACCCCCGCACGGCGGCCTCAGCCGCGATGTCATCCACTCGCTCGCACCACATAGCGAGCCCCCCGCCGGCCTCGGCCACCTCGGCCACGCGTGCGGTGAAGCCCACGCGGGGGGCATCCGGGTCGGCCACCTCCACCAGCTCGAGGTAGGCGCCATCCAGGGGGATCACGGCGTTGCGCGTGCCCCATGCGGGGTGCACGCCGCCAGGCAGCGCACGCAGCCCGCAGCGCTGCAGGACGCCGTCGGCCGCGTCGCGGATGGAGGGCACGGCCCACACCACATGGTCGAGTTCGGACATGCCCTGCACGCTACCGACGCACACGACCGAACGATGGGCATGTGCTTGCGGGGGGCGGCTATTCTTTCGCGGGTTTTGGGCCGGGAATCGGTCGGCCCGGCACATCAGAGGGGCGCATCGGCGCCATCAGGAAGACGACGAGAGGCACACCTTGGGCAACTTTCACGTAACGGAGTCGGGCAAGACGCTCGTAACCCTCATCCCGGGTGACGGCATCGGCCCGGAGGTCGTGGACTCGACCGTCCGCATCATCGAGGCCACCGGGGCCCCGATCGAGTGGGAGGAGCGCCATGCAGGCGAGCGTGTCTTCCTCGAGGGCCTTCCCTCGGGCGTCCGCCAGGACACCATCGACTCCATCCGCAAGACCCGCGTGGTGCTGAAGGGCCCGCTCGGCACGCCGGTGGGATATGGCGAGAAGAGCGCCAACGTCACGCTGCGCAAGCTCTTCGAGACCTACGGCAACATCCGCCCCGCCCGTGAGTACCCGGGCGTGAAGACCCCCTACAGCGGCCGCGGCATCGACCTCGTGGTCGTGCGTGAGAACGTCGAGGACCTCTACGCCGGCATCGAGTACATGCTCACGCCGGGTGTCGCAGAGGGCCTCAAGCTCATCTCGCGCAAGGGCACCGAGAAGATCGTGCGCCTGGCGTTCGAGCTCGCCCGCGCCGAGGGCCGTGAGTCGGTCGTGGCGATGTCCAAGGCCAACATCATGAAGATGACCGAGGGCATGCTGAAGAGCGTGTTCGAGGAGATCGCGCCGGAGTACGACGACATCGAGTCGTGGCACGTCATCGTCGACAACGCCGCCCACCAGCTGGTCAAGCTGCCCGAGCAGTACAGCGTGCTGGTGACCACCAACATGAACGGCGACATCCTGTCCGACCTCTCGTCGGCGCTCATCGGTGGCCTGGGCTTCGCGCCGTCGGCCAACATCGGCAGCGACGTCTTCATCGCCGAGGCCGTGCACGGCTCGGCGCCCAAGTACGCCGGCAAGAACGTCATCAACCCGACGGCCATGATCCTCTCGGGCGTGATGATGCTGCGCCACCTCGGCATGTTCGAGGAGGCCGCCCTCATGGAGAACGCCGTCATCGCCACCCTCGAGGAGGGCAAGGCCATGACCCGCGACGTGGTGGGCGACGAGAAGCAGGCCGGCACCATCGGCTACACCGACGAGATCATCAAGAACCTCGGCAAGAAGCCCAAGGACTGGAAGGTGCGCGACTACAAGCCGATCAAGCTGGCCGACCTGGGCCCGGCCCCCGACTACGTGAAGGCGAGGACCCGTCAGGTGTGCGGCGTGGACATCTTCATCGAGTCGGCCGGCGACAAGATGTCGATCGGCCAGAGCATGGAGAAGATCTGCGAGGGCCGCGACCTCTACCTGAAGATGGTCGACTCCCGCGGCACCATGGTGTACCCGCCCAACGACGTGCTCACCGACACCGTCGACGCATGGCGCGCCCGCTTCATGCTGCGCGACGACTCGGGTGAGCTCTCCGACGCCCAGCTCATCGACCTGCTGCAGGCCGTTGCCGCCGAGCACACGTGGGCGCACGTCGAGAAGCTGCAGCGCTTCGACGGCGAGGACGGCTTCACCAAGGCGCAGGGCGAGGACTGATCTCCTCACCGATGTGAGAGTGTCCGCGAGGGCGGCCTTCGGGCCGCCCTCGCGCCTTTCCTAGCCCGCTGTGACGTACCCGGCGCGGTTGCGAGGCGCGGGGACCTCGCGGCCATCTTCGCGCTCGTACTGGATGAACGCCGCGAGCGCTTCACGCATTCCGCGCTCAACTATGCCGACTGTGGCTCTGGTCAGGCCGTGATCCGGACGCGCACCTCGGCGCCCCCCCCGTGGGAGTCGGTGCGATGGACCAGTCGACCCCGGTCGCCTCGGTAGGCACCGCACTGCCGAGGCCGGGCGCACCCTCGCTGACGCCACTGCCGTTGTCGGCAACCTCCACCACGACGTCAGCCGAGTCGCTGTCAGCCGACACCCGCACGGTCACCTCGCTGGCCGCCCCGTGGATGGGGGCGTTGGCATGGAACTCCATCTCGGGGCGCCCCACCTGCGCACGCAGCGCGGGCGTCGTCCTCCTCCGTGGAGGGCCGGGGGGCGTCGCCCCATTCCTCGCGGTGGTACGGCCGACCGTGCCATATCGTTGACTCTGAGGCTGCAGTTCCCCGCTCCTCCCGCTCCTTCTGGGCCTCGACCTATGAGGGGTTGCCCTCACAGGTCTGGAGACCCGATGCCCGCACCATCACGGCCACGCACCCACGGCAGGTTTGGCGGGATGAGGCGACCGCTCAGAGGCAGGTGGTCTGTCGGCGCGCTCCTGGCCGTCACGCTGCTTGCGGGCTCGTCATCCGCGCTTGGCAACTTCGGCACCCCGGTCGATCTCTCGGCCACCGGACAGACCGCCGACAGCCCGCAGATCGCAATCGGTCCGGATGGCGCGGCGACGGCAGTGTGGACCCGCATATATGGTTTCAACTACATCATCCAGGCCGCCACCCGCCCCGCGGGATCCGCGACCGCCTTACCGTCACCCGCTCTGGCGCCGGGTCGGGATCGGTTACCTCCGCACCGCAGGGCATCGACTGCGGGCTCACCTGCAGCGGTGTGTTCGCGATCGGCTCGAGCATCACTCTCACCGCGCATCCCGCAGTCGACTCGGTGTTCAGCAGCTGGGGCGGCGCCTGCACGGGTACCTCGACCACCTGCACGGTGACGATGACCCAGGCCACCAGCGTGAGCGCGACTTTCGCGGCCGGTTCGCCGACACCCCCTGCGGTCACTGCGACGGCCACCGCAGCCACCCCGCGCCGCGTCGGCGGCATCATCCGCACCAGGATCACCACCACCGGAGCGGGCACCGCCACGGTCACCGGCACCGCAGCTGGCCGGGTCGCCTGCGTGACGACCAAGGCATTCACGGCTCCGGGAAGCGCGGTGGCCACCTGCCTGCCCAGGGCATGGGTGCAGCGCCGTCGCCTGAAGGGACCCGTGAAGGTGACCATGACCCTCGCTTTCACGCCCCGAGGCGCAGCCACGACCCGGACGACGCTCCGCACGGTCACCCTGCCGAAGCTCACCGTGCGCGCCAGGGCCGGCACCGGCTGAGGGGTGCGGGCGTGATCGCCCGCCCCAGCGCGGGCGGTTATCCCTGCGCGATGAGGGCGACGGCCGCCACGGCGTTCACGGTGCCGTGGGCAACCACCGATCCCACGAGGCCGCGCCAGCGGTAGAGCCAGGCCAGTACCCAGCCCACCAGCACAAGGGCCAGGGCGCGGGGCCACACCAGATAGGCGTCCAGGTGCGCGGCCGTGAACACGATGCCCGACAGCGGGGCGGCGAGGGCGAAGGGCATCAGGCGCACCAGGCCGCGTAGTTCCAGCCCGCGGAACAGCAGTTCCTCGCCCAGTGGGGCGAAGATGACCAGGGCCACCACCATGAGCGTCATCTGCCACCACGTGACGCCCACCGAGATGTCGAGGTCCTCGAGCGCCTGCTTCGCGCCCTCGTCGAGCTCAGCGCCCGCGGCGATGATGGCACCCGACCCCACCACGCATCCCAGGCCCACCGCGAGGCCCAGACCGATTCCCGGCCACAGGCGACCCTTGGTGGTGACTGTCACCCGGCGCTGGGCCCGCGGCAGCGCCCGCACCAGCAGCAGGCCGCCGAGCAGGATCACCCCGCTGCCCATGAAGGTGGCGATGGCCGTGGTGGAGTCGGCTGACGCACCGATGGCGTCCGATAGGGCGCCCACCAGCACCAGCGCTGCGATGCCGATGGCCACCATGGCGATCGGCCATGCGATGCGCCACGCCGCCCCGGGAGCGAACATGCGCCGCATGGGAGGAGAAGGCACGGGGGGACCGGCAGGTGGCGCGTCAGGCATCGTTCCGCAGCGTAACGGGCGGTTCTGTGGCCCGGTGGGGCAACAGCACGCGTGGCCGCCCGGTGCGAACGGCTCCCGCCACGAGGGCTACACTCCCGCGCCGTGTCCACCGCCTCCGCCACACGCCCGCGCGTGCTCTCGGGCATGCGCCCCACGGGTCAGTTGCACGTGGGTCACCTGCTCGGCGCCCTGGGCAACTGGGTGCGCATGCAGGACGACTACGAGTGCATCTACATGGTGGCCGACCTCCACGCGCTCACCACAGGCTATGAAGACGTTCAGGGCATCCGCGCGAAAGGCACCGAGATGGTGGCCGACTGGCTGGCCGCGGGGGTGGACCCCGAGCGCAGCATCGTGTTCCGCCAGAGCGACGTTCCCCAGCATGCCGAGTTGGCGATCCTGCTGGGCATGATCACCCCGCTGTCGTGGCTCGAGCGCGTGCCCACCTACAAGGGGCAGATCGACGAACTCGGCGAGCACCTGCTCACCTACGGGTTCCTGGGCTACCCCTTGCTGCAGACCGCCGACGTCATCCTCTACAAGGCCACGCGCGTGCCGGTGGGCCAGGACCAGCTGCCGCACCTGGAGCTCTCGCGCGAGGTCGTGCGCCGCTTCAACCACCTCTACGGCCCGGTGTTCCCGGAGCCCGAGGCCATCATCTCCGATGCCCCCCTGCTGCTGGGCATGGACGGCCGCAAGATGAGCAAGAGCTATGGCAACGCGATCACCCTCGCCTCATCGGATGAGGAGATCGACAAGCAGGTGATGAGCATGGTCACCGACCCGCAGCGCATCAAGAAGGACGACCCCGGTAACCCGGAGATCTGCAACGTGTTCTCGTGGCAGAAGCTCATGGGGGCGTCCGACGCCGAGATCACGGAGATCTTCGAGGGCTGCACCACCGCCACGCTGGGCTGCGTGGCCGACAAGCGCAACCTGGCCGAGAAGGTGAAGGCGCTCATCGGCCCCATCCGCGATCGGCGCGAGCAGCTGATGGCCGACCCCGCGGAGCTCGAGGCGATCCTCGAGGAGGGCGCCGAGCGCGCCCGGGCCATCGCCGGCCCTGTGTTGGCCGAGGCCACCGCGGCCATGGGCCTGTAGAGCGCGTCGTGGATGAGGGGCGGGGCACCCACGGGTTCGAGCGCCTCCGCCCGCGGCGGCACCCGCGCGTGTGGAAGCCCGTGTGGGTTCCCACCAAGGGCGTGCTGAAGGCGCTGTCGTACGGCCCGCTGCGCATGAGGGTGGCAGGCGCGGAGCACCTGCCACAGGCCGGGCCGACGCTCATCGTGAGCAACCACGTGGCGTTCATCGATCCGCTGCTCGTGGCCGTGGCCGCGCTTCCCCGTCCCGTGTGGACCATGGGCAAGGAGGAGCTCTTCGGCCCCCGCCTGCTCGAGGCCTGGCTCTCGCGCATCGGTGGGTTCCCGGTGAAGCGCCAGTCGCCCGACGTCTGGGCCGTGCGCATGGGCCGCGACCTGCTGGCCCGTGGCGAGGCCCTGCTCATCTTCCCCGAGGGGGGCGTCACGCGCACCGGTCGCATGAGCCCCGGTTTCCCAGGCGCGGGCTACTTCGCCACCCGGCCTGACGTGCAGGTGATCCCCGCCGCCATCTGGGACTCCCAGATGCTCAAGGGCCCGGTGCGCATCCGGTTCGGCCCGGCGATACCCATGGACGACATCCGCGAGTCGCCGCGTGCGGGACGCAACCGCCGCGCCGTGGAGCGCATCATGTGGCACCTTTCGTGCATGGTGCCGCTGGTGGGTGGTCCGTACCAGGACCCGCCCACGGGTGCGCCCGGCATTCCCCTCGTGGGCAAGGCCGCCAAGGACGCCCTGCGCCGTGGGGCGGAGGATGCCCTGCGCCGCGAAGCCGAGGACGCGCAGCGGGCGCGCCGGGTGACCGGCGCGGATGCGTCCCCGGGGGGCACCGGGGCGGGCGCGTGAGCGGGCGGGCCTCCGAGCCCCGTATTCGCGAGGCAGTGGAGCGCCATGCGCGCGTCACGTTCTCGCGGTCCGGCGGCCCCGGCGGGCAGAACGTCAATGCGGTGTCCACGCGAGTGGAAGTGCGCATGCCCATCGGGCGCATCCCGGTGGGCTCACGCGGGCGCGATCTCATTCGCGCACGGCTTTCCACGCGCGTCACCTCGGCCGATGAGCTTCGCGTGAGCGCCCGCCGCGAGCGCCATCAGGCGCGCAATCGCGCCCTGGCGGTGGACCGCATGGTGGAGCTCATCGTGGAGGCCCTGGCCGAGGACCCCCGCCGCGTGCCCACGCGCCCCGGCGCCAGCGCCCGCGCACGCCAGCGGCGCGAGCGCGAGCGGCTTGCGGGCAAGAAGAAGGCCCGGCGCCGGCCCTCTGACGAGGACTGACGCCGGGCCCGATGCTGCGGCTCCGGGCGGTGTGCGCGCCTAGATCTTGCTCTTGCCGCGGATCACGAACTTGGTCGCCTTGAAGCTCGGCTGGCGCGTGGCCTCGTCGAACTTCATGCGCGTCACCACGGTGGCGCGCAGAGTGCTGGCCGAGTCGTCGGTCTCCTTGCTCAGCACCTTGCACGACACCTTGTCGGCCACGGCGTCGGGGTCCGACTTCTTGTCGGCGAAGCACTTGGCCTTGGTGGCGTCGATGATGAACGACTCGCCCTCGAGTGCCTCCTGCATCTGGGCGCGAGCGGCCTTGCCGATGCCCTTCTTGATCGCCACGAGGGTGACGTCGAAGGTGCCCGGGGTCTCACCCGAGCCATCGACCTCCACGTCGAGCGTCATGAGCTTCGCCGTGGCCTCCTTGGGCGGTGCCATGTCGAGCTGCGGGCCCAAGCCCTTGGGCTTGCAGGGCACGGCGCCCGGCGGAAGCGACCCGTCAATGCCCAGCTTGGGCGGGCCCCCGGGGCCGCACTCCGCCATGCCTGTGCTGTCGAACTTGCAGGGAGCGGCCGCCGTCGGAATCTGGCCGGGCGCGCAGGCGGCGAGCGGCGGAAGCATCATGCCCCCGGCTCCACTGTTGCCGCCGGGGCCTGCGGGTCCTCCTCCTGGCATCGGCATGCCCGGAGGCATGGCGCCACCGTTACCGCCGGTTCCGCCCGGCTGCGGGGCCCCCGAGGGCGGCGTGGGCGGCGTGAAGCCGGCGGGCATGCATGGCTGGGCCTGGGTGGGATACTGGTTGGGTAAACAAGGCGGCGGCATGGGCTGCGCGCCGGCGGAGCCGACGCCGATTGCAACGGCGCCCGCGAGTCCCGCGGCGCCGACTGCGAACGGCTTTGCAAAGCGATTCATGAGACGACCTCGAGGGTGAGAGGAAGGGCCACGGGGAGGTTAGGCATCCATACGGGGTAAGGCGGAACGGGGGTGCCGTATCCCAACACACGCTTTACAAGTTCGCGCTGCCACCCGCGTCGCCGCCGTCCACCAGGTCGTCGCGCAGCCGCACGGCCTCGCGCAGGTAGCTGTGCGAAACCTCAGCATCCACGGGCATATAGGCATGCAGCATCACGCGCACGCACATGGGCAGCGAGCCGGGTACGGGAATCTCGGTGGCGCAGAGCAGCGGCACCCCCAGCAGGCCCATCTCGCGGGCAGCCACGGCGGGGAACTGGCTGGTCACATCGCCGGTGGCGGTGAAGATGAGCGACACCATGTCGTCGGGCAACAGATCGTTGCGGGCGATGATGTCCTCGAGCATCAGACGCGTGGCCGACACCACCTCGTCGGGGGTGTCCTCGGTCACGGTGATGGCGCCGCGTATCGCGCGGATGCGCTCGCTCACCTGGCCATCCCCACCTGTGCCTGCAGCCGGGCGATCTCGGCCGACGAGAGCATGCGGTGCTCGCCCCGGCGCAGGCGCCCCAGCCCCAGGCCTCCGTAGCGGGTACGCACCAGGCGCCGCACGGGGTGGCCCACGGCCTCGCACATGCGGCGCACCTGCCGGTTGCGGCCCTCGGTGATCTCGATGCGCAGCCACGTGCCGCCCTTGGCGTCGCGGTCGATCACCTCCACCTTCGCCGGCTGGGTAGGGCCGTCGTCGAGTTCGATTCCGTCGCGGAGCAGTCGCACGGACGCGGACGATACCCGTCCCTCCACCAGTGCCTCGTATTCCTTCGGCACCTTCGAGCGCGGGTGCATGAGCCGATGGGCCAGGTCGCCGTCGTTGGTGATGAGCAAGAGGCCGCTGGTGTTGATGTCGAGCCGGCCGATGGGGTAGAGGCGCACGTCGTCGGGCAGGCCGTCGAGCACCGTGGGGCGGCCCTGCGGGTCGGACGCCGTGGACACCACGCCGAGCGCCTTGTTGAGCATGTAGGTGCTCAGCGGCTCGGGGGTGATCGGCGCGCCGTCCACGGCCACCACGTCGCGGTCGCCCACCACCTGGCCCACCGTGGCCACGGCGCCGTTCACGGTTACCCGCCCCTCGGCGACCAGCTTCTCGGCGGCGCGGCGGCTCGCGACCCCGGCCTGTGCCAGGGCGCGATGCACCCGCATGTCAGCCATCGCCGGTCTCGGCCTCCGCGATGAGTTCGGCCTGCTGCAGGCGGGCGCGAAGCGCCTGGGCCTCGGGCCCCGTGAGCTCGAAGCGCTCCAGGCTCGGCAGGTCGCCCCGCCGGGCCAGCCCGAAGCGCTCGAGGAACAGCGTGGTGGTGCGGAAGGTGGCCGGGCCCGCGCCCGATGTCTCGAGCTCCTCGATGAGCCCGCGGTCGAGCAGGCTGCTTACGGTGCTGTCCACATCCACTCCGCGAAGGCGCCCGATCTCGCGGCGGGTGACCGGCTCGAGGTACGCCACCACCGCGAGGGTCTCCATTGCGGCGGGGGAGAGCCGGTCCTCGCGCGGGCGGGCGCGCAGGCGGTCGCAGGCGGGGGCAAGGTCGGCGCGGGTGCGGAGCGCCCAGCCCCCGGCGATCTCTGCCAGCTCGAGCCCCGTGTCGTCGGCGTGCCGCTCGCGTATCTCACCCAGGGCCAGGGTGATCTCGCTCGCCGGCTCGCCGGTGATGTCCTCGATGGTGCCCATCTCCAGCGGCTCGGGCGCGATGAACAGCAGCGCCTCCACGGTGCGCGCCAGGCCGGTCATGCGCGGGTGCCGGTGATGAGGATGTCGCCGAACGGGACGTCCTGGCGAAGTTCGGCCTCGCCGCGGCGCACCAGCTCGAGCGCCGCCAGCAGCGTGAGGGCCTCCTCGAGCCTGTCGCAGTCGGACACCACCTGCTCGAACGACACCTCGCGCAGCCGGGCGATCGACTCCCGCAGCCGACCGAGGAGCTCAGGCAGGGGGCGCCGCTGCACGCCCATGTGCTCGAGCGACGGCGCGGGCGGCGCCTCCACCATCGTGTCCATCGCGGCGCGAAGCCGGGCCGGGTCGTCGCGCACGGGCACGGCAGCCGCGGTGCCGGGCGGCACCCGCCGGTAGCGCGGGCCCTGCGCGGCGCGAAGCCGCTCGGCCAGCCATAGCGCAGCCCGCTGGAAGGGCGCGTATGCCACCAGCCGGGCCTCCAGCGCCTCGCGCATGGCAAGGGCATCCACATCGGGCTCGTCCTCGCCGTCCTCGCCCAGCACGCGCCGACCCTTGAGGTCCGCGATGGCGGCCAGCAGCAGCAGAAGCTGGCTCGCGGCGTCGATGTCCCAGCGCTCCTCGTGCGAGGGGGTTACCGACTCCTCGATGAGGTGCGCCAGGGGGAGCTCGAGCATGTCGACCTCATCCCTGAGCAGCAGGGTGAGGAGCAGGTCAAAGGGCCCCTGGAAGAGGTCGATCTGCACCTCTTGCGTAAGGGCCGCGCTCGCGTCGAGTGCTGGCACCCGGCCAAGATTACCGGCGCCCCCGGCGGCCCCTGTCCGCGATTTCGCGCGTGCGTGCGATGATGCCGCGCGATGGGCATCCGCACGTCCACGCGCATCGAGGGCATTCCGCACTACGAGCCCGGCCTCACCATGGCCGAGGTGATGGAACGGTATGGCCTGGAGTCGGTGGTGAAGCTGGCATCCAACGAGAGCCCGTTCCCGCCGCTGCCCGAGGTGATGGCCGTCATCGACGAGGGCCTGCAGGGGCTCAACCGCTACCCCGACGGCGCCGCGCGCGCCCTTCGCGCGGCAATCGCCGACCGCCACGCCGTGGACCTGGCGCAGGTGTCCATCGGCAATGGCTCATGCGAGCTCATCGTGCACGCGGGCACCGCGCTGCTCGACCCGGGCACCACCATCATCCACGCCACGCCGTCGTTCGCCATGTACCCGCACCTGGCCGCAGAGGCCGGCGCCGAGGCCATTGCCGTGCCGCTGGCGCCCGACGGCGGACACGACCTCGATGCCATGGCGGCCGCCGTGGACGAGCGCACGCGCCTGGTGATCATCTGCAACCCCAACAACCCGACGGGCGTGTACCGGTCGGCCGATGAGATCGAGCGATTCGTGGATCTCGTGCCCCACGACCTCGCCGTGCTCGTGGACGAGGCCTACTACGACTTCGTGGCCGCGCCCGATCGCGGCCGGGTGTCGGTGCTGGCCCGCACCCGGCCGAACCTGCTGGTCACGCGCACGTTCAGCAAGGCATACGGCCTGTGCGGCCTGCGCGTGGGCTACGGAATCGGATCCGCGTCGTGGACCGAGGCCCTCGACGCCGTGCGCCAGCCGTTCAACACCAACCAGTTGGCGCAGGTGGCCGCGCTGGAGAGCCTGGGGCACCCGGCGGCCATCCAGGCCCGCGTAGACGAGGCGATTTCCGAGCGCGACCGGGTGTCGGCGGCGCTCACCGAAATGGGGGTGCCCTTTACCCCGAGCCACGGCAACTTTATCCTCATGGAGCCGCCTGACCCGGGCTCCGATGCCCGCGTCCTGCACGAGGGCCTCCTGAGGCAGGGGGTCATCGTCCGAAACGGCTCCGCGCTCGGGTGCCCCGGCACCTTGCGGGTGACCATCGGGGCGCCATCCGAGAACGACGCATTCCTGTCGGCGCTGGGCGCGGCGGCAGGCATCACCGCGCCCGCCGCGTAAGGCACTTCCCACCAAACAGAACCACCACCGAGGAACGACCGCAGCCATGATGATCGTGATGAAGGAAGGGGCGAGCGACGGGCAGATCCAGTCCGTCGTCGACCGCGTGATCGCCGCAGGGGCAGAGGCCCACGTGTCGCGCGGCGAGTTCGTCACCGTCATCGGCGCGATCGGTGACGACCGCGAGATGATCGCCCAGCTCGACCTGGCTGGCCAGGACGGGGTGGAGCGCGTGGTGCCGATCCTCAAGCCGTACAAGCTGGTGTCACGCGAGTTCCGCCACGGCGACCTTCCCGTGGTGGTGGACGGCGTGAAGGTGGGCGGCGGCTCGTTCGGGCTGATCGCCGGCCCGTGCACCGTGGAGACCCGCGAGCAGACGCTCGAGACCGCCCGCGTGGTGAAGGCCGCCGGCGCGGCCATGCTGCGCGGCGGCGCCTATAAGCCGCGCACCTCGCCCTACACCTTCCAGGGCCTGGGCAAGCCCGCGCTGGAGATCCTCGCCACGGCGCGCGAGGAGACCGGCCTGCCCATCGTCACCGAGCTCATGGACATCCGCCAGCTCGACGACGTGCTCGAGGTGGCTGACGTCATCCAGCTCGGCGCCCGCAACATGCAGAACTTCGACCTCATGCGCGAGGTCGGGCGCACCGACAAGGCCGTGCTGCTCAAGCGCGGGCTGGCCAACACCATCGAGGAGTGGCTGCTCTCGGCCGAGTACATCGCCAAGGAGGGCAACGAGCGCATCCTGCTGTGCGAGCGCGGCATCCGCACGTTCGAGACCGCCACGCGGTCCACGCTCGACCTCTCGGCCGTTCCGGTGGCCAAGAACCTCTCGGCGCTTCCCGTGATCGTCGACCCCTCGCACGCCACGGGTCGCCGCGACTTCATCCTGCCCATGGCCCGCGCGGCCGTCGCGGCCGGTGCCGACGGCCTGATCGTCGAGGTGCACCCCGCGCCCGAGCACGCCCTGTGCGACGGCCCGCAGGCGCTCTACGCCGACTCCTTCGCCGCATGGGTGGCCGACGTCAAGCGCGTCGTCGACCTGATGGGGCTGGTGATGGCGGGCGGCGAGCCCGTGCCCGCCGGGGTCTAGTGGCCACGGCCGGGCTGGGCGGCCCGGTCGCCCTCATCGGGGTGGGTCTGATCGGGGGCTCGCTGGGCCTGGCCCTGCGCGATGCGGGCGTGGCCGTGGTGCGCGGGTTCGACCCCGCTGACGGGGCGCTCAAGGGCGCCCTCGAGCGGGGTGCCATCACGGACGCCGCCCCGGATATCGCGGTCGCCGCGGAGGGTGCCGAGATGGTGGTGGTATGCGCTCCCGTCGGGGACATCTCCGCCGTGGTGAGCGAGGTGCTCGCCGTCACCGATGCGGGAACCGTGGTCACCGATGTCGGGTCGGCGAAGAGCGAGGTGCTCGACGCCCTCACGCCCGTGGAGCGCGAGCGCTTCTGCGGCGGGCACCCGGTGGCAGGAGGAGAGCTCTCGGGCGTCGCCAACGCCCGCGATGACCTCTTCGTGGGTGCCACGTGGTTCCTCACGCCCACCGCCGAGACACGGCCCGACCTGCTCGAGCGGGTGCACGGCATGGTGGCGTCGGTGGGAGCCGTGCCGGTGGCCGTGGACGTGCAGGTGCACGACCACCTCATGGCCCTGGTGTCGCACCTGCCGCACGTGATGGCATCGGGGCTCATGCGGCAGGCGGCCGTCACGGCACCGCAGGGGCGCGAGGCCCTGGGGTCGGCGGGACCGTCGTTCCGCGACCTCACCCGCGTCGCCGGGTCGAGCCCCACGCTGTGGGCGGACATCCTGCTCAGCAACCGCGCGGCGGTGCTCGACGCCACGCGCAACCACCGGGCCGAGCTGGCCGAGGTGGAGGCCGCGCTTGAGCGCGGCGACCGCGCGTGGCTCGAGGGGTTCTTCCAGTCGGCCGCCGAGGGCCGCGAGCGGCTGATGCGCGCCGATGACGCCGTGGTGGGCGAGGTGGTGAGGATCACCGTGGAGGTGCCCAACCGCCCGGGGGTGCTCAGCGAGGTCGCGACGGTGCTGGGGCACGCGCACATCAACATCGAGGACCTGCACCTGAGCCCGGCGCGTGCGGATGAGCCATCGGGCATTCTCGAGCTCGACGTGGCGGGCGACGACGCCGCGCGCAGGGCCGCCGCGCTCATCGCCGACCAGGGATTCCGGGTCACCGAAGGGGCGTGAGCCCGGCCCGTGAGGGCCTAACCTTCCACCCGAGGTCCAACGGGACACGGGAGGCGCGATGGGCATGTTCGGACTGGGCAACCCGGTGATGGTGACGGAGGACGACGCCCTTCCCGGGCGCACCGAGACCATCCGGGTGCCGGCAGAGCACGAGGTGCTGGGCAACCCGCTGCTGCCGCCCTTCCCCGACGGCTACGAGCAGGTGGTGATGGGGATGGGCTGCTTCTGGGGCGCCGAGCGCATGTTCTGGCAGTTGCCCGGCGTGTGGACGACCGCCGTCGGCTACGCCGGGGGCTTCACGCGCAACCCGCTGTATGAGGAGGTCTGCACGGGGCGCACGGGACACACCGAGGTGGTGCTCGCGGTGTTCGATCCCGCGGTCACCTCGTACGGCGAGATGCTCCGCACCTTCTGGGAGGGTCACGACCCCACGCAGGGGTTTCGCCAGGGCAACGACGTGGGCACGCAGTACCGCTCGGCAATCTTCGCCATGGACGACCGCCAGCTGCAGGTGGCCGAGTCATCGCGCGCGATGTTCCAGGGGGCGCTCGACGCCGCCGGTGCCGGGCGCATCACCACCGAGATCGCCCCGGCCGGGCCCTTCTACTACGCCGAGGGCTACCACCAGCAGTACCTGGCCAAGAACCCCAACGGATACTGCGGGCTGGGCGGCACCGGGGTGTCGTGCCCGGTGGGCATCGCCGAGATGGCCTGAGGGCACGTGGACGCCTTGGCGCCCCCGCGCCCGCTGAGTGCCGCCGACTTCGACGCGGCGCGCGCGGTGGCCGATGAGTGGTTCGGCCACCCGGTGGGGCTCACGCTGCATCGGCTGTTCTTCGACCAGCTGGGGCCGCACGGGATATGGATCGCCCGTGACGATGGCGCGCCTGCGGGGTTCCTTCTGGGCCTCATCAGCGCGTCGGAGCCCCACCTGGCCTACGTGCACCTGCACGCGGTTGACCCGGCGCTGAGGGGGCAGGGGGTGGGGGCCGCGCTGTATCGCGAGTTCGGGCATCGCGCCGCCGGGCGGGGCTGCACGCGCATGCGCGCCCTGGCCGCGCCGCAGCGCGAGGGGTCCGTCGCGTTCCATCGCGCGCTGGGGTTCGAGGGGCCCCTTGAGGTCGGCCACCTCGGGCCGGGCGAGGACCGCATCGTGTTCGAGCGGGCGCTGCCGATTCCATGACCCTGCTGCCCGTGCCGCCCGCGGGCGACGAGGATACCTGGGTGCGCGAGCACCTGGCCGACCTCACCTCGGGGCCCGACGGGCCGTCGGGGCGCTTTCGCGGCGGGCAGTCGGCGGCCGACGCCGCGCTCGATGGGTTCGACGTGCGCGGGTACGCGGCGCAGCGCAACGAGGTGTGGCCGCCGCAGGCCCGTGGGGCGTCGGGCCTGTCGCCGTGGATACGCCATGGTCTCATCACCCTGCCGCGCGCCTGGAAGCACGTTGACGGCGGCCCCGCGCGCGACGTCGAGAAGTTCCGGGATGAGCTGATGTGGCAGGAGTACGCGCGGCACCTTTACGCGCGGCTGGGTTCCGGCATCGGCCGCCCGCTGCGGGCACTGCAGGCGCCCGACCGCGGGTCGTCGCCCGACCAGGTGATCGACCGGCGCATGGCGTGCATCGACATGGTGGTGGGCGAGCTCGAGGACGACGGCTGGATGGTCAACCAGGCCCGCATGTGGCTGGCATCGCATTGGGCGGTCCGCCACGGCGCGCCGTGGGAATCCGGTGAGCTCTGGATGCGCCGCCGACTGCTCGACGGATCGCGCGCGGCCAATGCCCTCGGCTGGCAGTGGACGGCCGGCATGGCCACGGGCAAGAGGTACGGGTTCGCGCGCGGGCAGGTGGAGCGGCGCGCGCCGGGCACCTGCGACGGCTGCGCCCTGCGCACGGGGTGCCCCATCGAGCGCTGGCCGGCCGACGACCTTCCGGTGCGCGTCGACCCCGACCCCCGCCTGAGGTCAGACCCCGACCCCGGCGCCACCGCGGGCCCGTCCGCGCCCGAGAGCCACGGCGCGCCGGAGGCCGTGTGGATCACCGCCGAGTCGCTGGGCGATGACGACCCGGCGCTCGCGGCGCACCCCGGGATTCCCGCGGTGTTCGTGTTCGACGAGGGCTACCTCGGGCGGCTGCGACCCGCGCCCAAGCGACTGATCTTCATCGCCGAGTGCCTGTCCGACCTGGCCACGCGCAGGCCGGTGGCGGTGCACCGGGGCGATCCCGCGCAGGTGCTGGCCGGTCGCGCCGTGGCCGCCACGTTCACGCCGGTGTCGGGCTGGCGGTCGCGCGCCCGTGCCATCGATCCGGTGATCGTGCACCCCTGGCCCTGGCTGCGCCGTCCCGGTGGCGGCAGCGTGGCGTCGTTCAGCGCGTGGCGCGGGGGGTCACGCCGGCCCCGGCGAGGAAGCCCGCGATCACGCGGCTGAGGGTGCCGCCGCGCCACGCGAGCGGGCTCTCGGAATCGTCCTCCACCACCAGCTCGGCGCCGGGGATGATCCCGGCCCACGTCTCGGCGGTGCGCAGTGGGTGCTCGGGGTCGAGGCGGTCGCGGCTTCCCAGCACCAGCGTGGGGCAGGTGATCGCGGCAAGCGCCTGCTCGCCGTCGAACGCCGCGCCGCGCGGAGTGCAGCGCAGCGCGGCCGCCACGGCATCGGGGTGGGCGTGGCGCGCCATGCGCTGGCGCATGACGGTGCGGATGAGCTCGAGGCTCGAAGGGTCTACCCCCGGGTCGCCGTAGGCCTGCACGAAGCCGTCGGGGCCGCTGTCCTCCAGGCCCGCCGCCAGGCGATCCCACCGGGCCGGCTCGCGTGTGGGCACCCCGAGGTGCGCCGGGGTGACGGCCACCAGCGCCATCACGCGATCCGGGTGCCCCAGCGCCACGGCGGCGGCCACGGCCGCGCCCATTGACATCCCCACCAGCGCCGCCTGCGCCACGCCGCGGTCGTCGAGCACCCGCAGGGCGTCGTCGGCCAGCTGCGCGTACCGGTAGTCGTCGGGCGCGGGGGCGGGGGACGACTCCCCGTGCCCCCGTGCGTCGTAGGTGATCACCCGGTAGCCGTCGCGCTCGAGCGCCGTTGACCCATGCACCACGTAGCGCCGCGTGGCCGAGAGCCCGTGCAGCATGAGGATCGCCGGCCCCTCGCCCTCGTCGTCACCGCGCAGGCTCACGCCGTCGCCCGCGACCTCGAACGCGCTCACGCCGCCTGCTGCAGCACGTCGAACAGGCTCGCCGCGTGGCGCTCCATGAACGCCGGGCCCACGCCCTTCACGGCGAGCAGCGCCGCCCCGTCGGCCGGCCTGCTCACCGCGATGGTGCGCAGCGCCGCGTCGGCGCACACCGTGTAGGCCGGCTTGCCGTCTGCCCGCTCCCGGCGCCATTCGCGCAGCTGCTCGAACAGCGCCTCGTCCTCGGGGGCCATCTCGACGACCGCGACCTCGGCTTGCGTATCGGGCGCCCGATCATCTCGCCGAAGGCGAATAGACCGGCCACCGCCACCTTGGTCGCTCCCCGCTCCGCCTCCTGCGCGGACGTTTCGCGCTCCGGTTCCGGGCGCCGCGGCGGCCTGAAGATCGGCCGGGGGGTCGCACACATCGCAGCACCGTGCCGCCGGGGCAGCCGGCGCGGCGTCGCCGAAGTGGTCGAGTATCACCTGGCGGCGGCACGTGGGTGACTCGATGTAGGCGTTGATGGCGCGGTAGGCCGTCCAGGCGCGGTCGCGCGCCACGCGCCCGCCGTCGGGTCCGTCGTGCTGGTTGGCGAACCGGATGAGGCGGCCGAGGTCGGCGCGCATGGCCAGGAGCACCGCGCGCCCGGGCAGGCCGTCGCGCCCCCCGCGGCCGGCCTCCTGGTAATAGCCCTCGAGCGAGGTGGGGATCGACCAGTGCCACACCCCGCGCACGTCGGAGCGGTCGATGCCCATGCCGAACGCGTTGGTGGCGGCGATGACATCCGCCTCGCCCGACATGAAGGCGTCCTGGGCGGCCATGCGCCCGGCGTCGTCCATGCCGGCGTGGTAGCCGACCGCGCGGAAGCCGCGCGCCTTCAGGCCGTCGGCGACCTCCTCGGTGGCCTTGCGGGTGCCGCAATACACGATGGCCGGGGTGCCCTCGGGCGCCGCGAGGCCGGCCTCGAGCATGGCCCACTTGCGCGCCACCGCCCCCTTGCCGTCAAGCCTCACCACGTCAAAGGCCAGGTTGGGCCGGTCGAACCCCGTGCGCACGGTCACCGGGTCGCGCAACCCCAGGCGGGCGGTGATCTCGTCCGACACCGCGGGGGTGGCGGTGGCCGTGAGGGCCATCACCGCACGGGGCGCCAGCACCTCGCGCAGCCTGGCGAGCTGCAGGTACTCGGGGCGGAAGTCGTGGCCCCACTCCGACACGCAGTGGGCCTCGTCAATCGCCAGCAGGTCAACCGGGTTGGCCTGCACGGCCCGCGTGAATGCCTCGTGCGCGAAGCGCTCGGGCGCGCACAGCACCAGGCGCACCTCGCCGCGCTCGATGCGCGTGATGGCATCGCGCATCTCGCGGCCCGACTGCAGGCTGGTCACCATGGCCACCGGCAGCCCGGCTGCGGCGAGGCGGTCGTGCTGGTCCTGGATGAGCGCGATGAGCGGGCTCACCACCACCGTCAGGCCCCCCGAGGCGAACGCCGGGGCCTGGAAGCACAGCGACTTGCCCGATCCGGTGGGCATCACCACCAGGCTGTCCGCGCCGGCGAGCGCGGCGAGGATGGGCCGGTCCTGGCCGGGGCGCAGCGACGTGACCCCCATCTGGTCGAGCACGTCGCGAAGCGGACGCGGGGTTCCCGGCCGCGGCGCCATGGGGGCATCGAGCGCATCGCGCCGGCCGCGCAGGGGCGCGGCGATGCGCCCGAGCGAGGCCCGGACCTCGCCCTGCATGTCGCGCCAGTCGTCGCGCAGGGCATCCAGCAGCCGGTCGGCCGTCGGGGCATCGTCGGCAACCAGCGCGCCGGCGGCCTCGGCCCGCGCGACCACCATGGCCAGGTCGGCTACCGGGTCAACGGGAAGTTGCGGCATGGCGCTCACGGGCACGCGAGGGTAGCGCCCTCCCCGGACCCCTAGGATTGGCCCGGATGACCAGCCTCACCTTCCGCCCGGCCACCGCCGTCGCGGGCGCGATCGCCGTGCCCCCGGACAAGTCGCTCACCCATCGGGCCTTGCTGCTGGGCGCGATGTCCGACCGTCCCGTGGCGGTGGACGACCCCCTCGACTCCGAGGACACCCGCGCCACCCTCGATGCCGTGCGTGCGATGGGCGCCGGCGTGGAGGGCGACCTCGCATCGGGCCGGGTGGTCATCACCGGCCGCGGCGTGCGCGGCCTTAACCCCCCGCGGGTCATCGACTGCGGCAATGCGGGCACGCTCATGCGCTTCGCCGCGGGAATCATCGTAGGCCAGGCGCCCGGCGAGGTGACGGTGCTCGATGGCGACGAGTCCCTGCGCAACCGCCCTATGCGCCGGGTGGCCGATCCCCTCGTGGCCATGGGCGCCGCCGTCACGCCCAGCGAGGCCGGCACGCCGCCCGTGGCCGTGCGCCCCGGCCTGCCGCTGCACGGAATGGTGCACGAGCTCCCCATGGCCAGCGCGCAGGTGAAGAGCTGCGTGCTGCTCGCGGGCCTCAACGCCGAGGGCGAGACCTGGGTGCGCGAGCCGGTGCCGTCGCGCGATCACACCGAGCGCATGCTGCGGGCATCGGGCGTGCAGGTGCTCGAGCGCGACGGCATGGTGGGGGTGAGCGGCCCCGTGGCCGGCCTGGCCCTCCCTGACATGAAGGTGCCGGGCGACTTCTCATCAGCCGCCTTCGCGATCGTGGCTGGCGTGCTGCGCGGCGACCCGGCAGTGCGCGTGACGGGGGTCAACCTCAACCCCGGCCGCACCGGCCTGCTGGGCGTGCTGCGGCGCATGGGCGCGGATGTCACGGTGGAGCCGGGCCCCGGCGTGGCGGGCGAGCCCTGCGGCGACGTGCTGGTGCGCCGTGCGGGCGTGCTGCACGCCACCGAGGTGACCGCCGATGAGGTGCCGGCGATGGTGGACGAGGTGCCGCTGGTGGGGCTGCTGGGCGCCCTGGCCGCCGGCACCACGGTGGTGGGCGGCGCCCGGGAGCTGCGCGTGAAGGAGAGCGACCGCATCGCCACCGTGGTCGAGTTGCTGCGCGCCGTGGGGGCGAATGCCGATGAGCGCGAGGACGGCTTCGTGGTGCGCGGGCAGATGTCCATTCCCGGCGGCGAGGTGCACTCGCACGGGGATCATCGCCTCGCGATGATGGGTGCGCTTGCCGGCCTGGTGAGCGACGGGGGAGTGACCGTGCACGGCATGGAGGCCGCGGCGGTGTCGTACCCGGGCTTCACCGACGACATGCTCGCGCTGGGCGCGGTGGCCGCGTGATCGTGGCCATCGACGGCCCCGCGGGAGCGGGCAAGAGCACCGTGGCCCGGGCGGTCGCCGGCGCCCTGGGCGTGGGCTATCTCGACACCGGCGCGATGTACCGCGCGCTCACGCTGGTGGCGCTGCGCGATGGCGTGGCCATTGATGATGGCCCGGAGCTGGCCGAGCTGGCCCGCACGCACCCGGTGTCGCTCGAGGGCGGCCCGGGTGGCGCGCGGGTGATGATGCGCGGCGATGACGTGACCATGGCCATCCGCGAGGCCGACGTGACCGCCGCGGTGTCCGAGGTGGCCGCGCATCCTGAGGTGCGAAGCGCGTTGGTGGCCCGCCAGCGGCAGATCATGGAGCATGGCGACTGGGTGTGCGACGGCCGCGACATCGGCAGCGTGGTGTTTCCCGAGGCCGAGGTGAAGGTGTTCCTCACGGCGTCGGTGGACGAGCGCGCGCGACGTCGCCATGCCGAACTCGCGGCACGCGGCGAGCGGGTGGACCTGCGCGTGATCCGTGACGACGTCGAGCGCCGCGACCATGCCGACTCCTCGCGCGCGGCCAGCCCCCTCGTGGTGGCCGACGGCGCCGTGGTGGTGGACACCACCGGCATCCGCATCGACGAGGTGGTGACGCGCATCGCATCGATGGCCCGCGAGGTGGCCGCATGAGCGACGCACCCACGCCCGCCGTCGATGCCGGGCCCGAGCCCGCCTACGACCGCCTGGCCACCCCGCAGTCGGCCGACGACGTGCGCATCACCGCCTGGTGGTGGTGGATCGGCCGCAACATCCTGTCGGTCTACTTCCGCACCCGGTACCGGGCCAGGAAGGTTCGCGGCAAGCACAACATCCCGCGCACCGGCGGCATCCTCATCGTGTCGAACCACATGACCAACAACGACCCGTTCCTGGTCGGCTGGTCGGCCATCCCGCGCCGGGCGTTCTACATGGCGAAGTCCGATCTGTTCGAGAACCGCATCCAGCGGGCGCTCATCGGCACCCTCGGGGCGTTCCCCATCCGCAGGGGCGAGGCCGATCGCACCGCCGTGCGCATTGCCAAGGGCCTGCTCGCGCGCGGCGAGTGCGTGATCGTGTTCCCCGAGGGCACTCGCTCGCGCGACCAGCGGCTGCGCAACCCCTACCCGGGCGCCGCGTCGCTGGGCCTGCCCGATGGCGTCACGGTCATCCCCGCGGCCATCTGGGGAATCCAGGAGAAGCACGGCCCCTCGCGGGTCATCTTCGGCCCGCCGGTGTCGAAGGGGGGCCTCGAGGGATCGCGGGGCCAGCGCGCCGGGGAGCTCGCACTGCGCATGATGGCCGCCATCGCCGAGCTGCTCCCGGAGATCGGCGGGCCGGTGCAGGACCCCCCGACCATCCTCGCGACGATGGACGACGAATGAGCGATGGCCCCGGCGACGGCGCACAGCCCGGCCGCACCCCGAGGGCATCGCGCCCCGGCATGCCCGATCGCCCGCTGGGGCGCGAGCGGCACGCCCCGCGCGGCAGCACGGTGGCCCTCGGCCAGCCGGTGGTGGCCGTGGTGGGCTACCCGAACGTGGGCAAGTCCACGCTGTTCAACCGGCTCACGGGCCGCCGCGAGGCGGTGGTCGACTCCAAGCCCGGCGCCACGCGCGACCGTCGCCAGGGCGGGGCCGAGTGGAACGGCGTGCACTTCCAGGTGCTCGACACCGGGGGCATCGACGAGGCCGATGAGTCCACCATGGCCCGGGATATCTCGGCGCAGGCGATCAGGGCCATCGACGAGTCGGACCTCATCCTGTTCGTGGTGGATGCCGCCGTGGGGGCCACGCCCGGCGACCTCGAGGTGGCCGAGCGCCTGCGCAGGTCGCACCGCCCGGTGATCGTGGTGGCCAACAAGTGCGACAACGCCGACGCCGAGATGCGTGCGCAGGACCTCTGGGGATTGGGCCTCGGCGAGGTGGTGACGGTGTCGGCGCTGCACGGGCGCAACATCGGCGACTTCCTCGACCTGCTCGTGGAGAGCCTGCCCGAGGTGGATCCGCCCGACGAATCGATCGCGCGCCTGCCGGCCTTCTGCATCATGGGTCGCCCGAATGTGGGCAAGAGCTCGATCCTCAATGCCCTGCTGGGCGAGGATCGCATGATCGTGCAGGACCTCCCGGGCACCACGCGCGACCCGGTGGACACCATCATCGAGTGGGACGGCCAGGAGATCGTGCTCATCGACACCGCGGGCCTGAGGCGTCGCGGGCGCATGCGCGAGCGGGTGGAGGTGTACAGCCAGCAGCGCGCGCTGGAGTCGGCCGAGCGCTCTGACGTGGCGATCGTGGTGGCCGACGCCACCGAGGGCATCACCGAGGCCGACCTCGCCGCCTGCGACCAGGCGGCCCAGAACCACTGCGCCAGCCTGCTGGTGCTCAACAAGTGGGACCTCGCGCAGCCCGACCTCACCGACCTCGCCGGCCGCGTGCGGCGCAAGAGCCGGCAGCACCCGCCCATCGCGGCGTGCTCGGCCGTCACGGGGGAGGGCATCGACCGCATCATCCCGCAGGCCATGAAGCTCTATGAGAAGAGCTGTACGCGGCTGTCCACGCACGAGCTCAACGAGGCGCTGCGCGAGCTGGCCGAGGAGCGCCCCGGCCCGCGCAAGGGCAAGCGGCGCCTCTCGATGAGGTTCCTCGTGCAGACCGGGGTGGCCCCGCCGGTCTTCCGTCTCGAGGTCAACGACCGCACGCTCATGACCCGCGACTACGGTTTCTGGCTCGAGAACCGCCTGCGCGACCGCTTCGACCTGGCGGGCGTGCCAGTGGACATCGAGGTGAGGAGCCGCCGGTGAGCGACGTGGTGGTGATCGGCGCGGGAGCCTGGGGATGCACCTTCGCGCGCGTCGTCGCCGAGGCGGGCGCGCGGGTGGCGCTGGCCTGCCATTCGGCCGAGCAGGCCATGGCGCTGCGCGAGACGCGCCACGATCGCATACACCTCGGCGATGTCGCGCTGCCCGATGAGGTGCTGGTCACCCATGTGGCCGACCCGGCGGCCCTCGAGGGTGCGTCGATGCTGGTCATTGCCCTGCCCAGCCGCGCGGTGGCCGCCGAGGCCGCCGCCCTCGGGCCGCGCATCCCCGCTGGAGCCGGCGTGCTGTCGCTCACGAAGGGGCTCGAGCCCGGCACCGGCCGCGTGCTGTCGGATGTCTGGACCGGTGCCGCCCCGGGAGTGCCCTTCGCCGTGCTCTCGGGGCCCAACCACGCCGAGGAGGTCGCCCAGGGGCAGCCCGCGGCCGCGGTGGTGAGCGGCCACCCCGCCCTGGCGGCGCGCGTGCAGCAGGTGGTGTCGGGACCGGCGTTCCGCGTGTACGTGAACGACGACCTCCTGGGCGTCGAGCTCTGCGGCGCGGCCAAGAACGTCATCGCCCTGGCGGCGGGAATGTCGGACGGCCTGGGGTTCGGCGACAACGCCAAGGCGGCCCTCATCACGCGCGGCCTGGCGGAGATGACCCGCCTCGGGCGCGCAGGCGGCGCGACGGACGCCACGTTCCGGGGCCTGGCCGGAATGGGCGACCTCATCGCCACGTGCACCAGCCGCCACAGCCGCAATCGCCGCGCGGGCGAGATGATCGCCCGCGGAATGCCCGCCGACGCGGTGGAGCGGGAGATCGGCCAGGTCGTGGAGGGCCTCGCTACGGCCCGCGCGCTGCTCACGCGCGCTGAGGCCGCCGGCGTGGAGCTTCCGATATCCGAGCAGGTGGCGGCCGCGGCATTCGAGGGGCGCCCGCCCGCCGAGTGCCTGCGCAATCTCATGGCCCGCGCGCCCTCGTCCGAGGGGTGAGCGCGTTGGCATGTGCCGTCACGACCTCGCGCGTGTTCTGAACCGAGCCTTTACCCGCCCGACGCGGGTGCTTTGCCGGGCCGTCCTATCTTTAGGGGTGTAACCGGTCGACGGAGGTTCCCTGAAGATGAGCGCGTCCACCCGCACGCGGCACATGCGACGCACGGTGATGCCTGTCGTCGCGATCGCCGCGGCCGCCACCGCCGCCGGTGGCATCGCCGTCCTCTCGGGGTGCGGCGGCACCGCCTCCGCCGGTTCCGCGCCGGCCTCGATCGCGGGCTACATCCCCGCCTCGAGCCCGCTCTACGTGCAGATGTCCACCGACACCGCCGGGACGCAGTGGACCAACCTCACCCGCCTCGGCACGCTCTTCCCGGGCTTCGGCAAGATGCGCGCCGAGCTCGACGCGGCGCTCGCCCGCGAGGGCATCGCGTGGGACACCGATCTCAAGCCGCTCCTCGGGGAGTCGGCCGCGGTGGCCGTCACCGAGGTGCCCGATGTGGAGTCGGTGGCCAAGGGCGCGCTCACCGACCCTGCGGGCGCAGCAGGCCGGGCTGCCGTCACGGCCGCCGACCAGCCGATGATGGCGGTGCTGCAGATCGCCGCCGGCAAGTCCGAGGACATCAAGGCGCTCATCACCAAGGCGCCCGGCGGGATGAAGCAGACCGGCACCCAGGACGGCGCCGCGCTCTACGCCGACGCCACCATGGGCACCCATGCGGCCGTTACGGATGAGTCGCTCATCCTCGGCTCCACCGCCGACGTGGTGAAGAAGGCGCTTGAGGTGAAGGCCGCCGGGGGCGACGCGGCCCTGTCGGGAGTGTTCCGCTTCAACGAGGCCCTCTCGCTGCTCCCTGATGACGTATTCGCCATGGGTTACATGAACGTCGAGGAGGCCGGCAACGCGGCATCCGAGATCATCCCGAACGTCGGAGACCTGGCAGGTGGCCAGATCACCGGGGCCGCGGCCATGTCGGTCACGGTCCAGCCCGACGGCCTGCGCATGAAGGCCGTCCTCGTGGACGCCCCGCAGGCGGCGCAGCAGACCCCCTACACGCCGACGCTCACCGCTCAGGCCCCGTCTGACGCCGTGGCATATCTCGGGTTCAACCGCCTCGCCGACACCGTGCAGCGCGCAGTGTCGGCCGCCTCCAGCGCAGGCTCGGACACCACGAGCAAGCAGATCGACGCCCTCACGGCGCAGCTCCCGCTGCTGCTTGGCGTGAACGCCGACGACCTCCGCAACCTCACAGGCGGCGAGCATGCCGTGGTGGTGGGTGGCGCGGGCAAGACGCCGGAGGCTGCCCTCGCGCTCCAGGTGAAGAGCGGCGCCCAGGCTGCGGAGAGCCTCACCGCGCTGTCCAAGTCGGTGCCGGTGGTGCTGCGGCAGTTCGGCCCCGACGACGCCAGGATCGGCAAGGCCACCCCGTTCGCCGAGAATGGCGTTAAGGGCCAGGTCATCCCGGCCGACGACATGTCGGTGGCGTGGGGCGTGCGCGGCGACCTCGCCGCGATCGGCAACGGTGCCAAGGCCGTCACGTCGGTGCTCGCACCGCGCAGCGCGGCCAACTCGCTCGCGGCAACGCCGGCCTTCAAGGCCGCCATGCAGGGCATGCCCGACCAGGTGACCGGCCTCGCATACGTGGACGTTCGCAAGGCGGTGCCGATCCTCGCGGCCAATGGAGCCTTCGACGGCAAGGATGGTGCGCGCATGCGCGCGAACATCGCGCCGCTCACCCAGATCGCGGCCTGGGCCACCGCGGGCGAGACGCCCACCGTCGAGGTGTACGTCGGGATGGGGAAGTAAGCCAAGGCCCGATGGACCAGGGCCGCCCGGCCTCTGCCTTTGATCGGCCACGTGATGCTGCCGTTGCGGGTTCGTCCGGGTCCCACCCCTATCGGGGCGGCGTCGGCGTGTCCTGGACGTAAGCGGCTGGCGGTGGCGAGCTGGCGTGGTTACGAGCGCCACCCTGCCCGTTGGTAGGGTGCCCCGCTGGATCCAAAGGCAAGGAGCCGCATGAGCGAGTACCTCTTCACCTCGGAGTCGGTCACCGAGGGTCATCCCGACAAGATCGCCGACCAGATCTCGGACGGCGTTCTCGACGCCATGCTCGCGCAGGACCCCTCGTCCCGCGTGGCATGCGAGACGCTCATCACCACCGGCCAGGTGATGGTGGCCGGCGAGGTGACGACCGCCGCGCAGGTGGACATCCCCGCGGTGGTGCGCGACACCATCACGCGCATCGGGTACGTCGACTCGACTGACGGCTTCGACGCGGCCACGTGCGGCATCTCGGTTGCGCTCGACAAGCAGAGCCCGGATATCGCGCAGGGCGTGGACACCGCGTTCGAGAAGCGCGCGCACGGGGAAGAGGACCGCTACGACGAGCAGGGCGCCGGCGACCAGGGCCTGATGTTCGGGTTTGCCTGCGACGAGACCCCCGTGCTCATGCCGCTGCCGATCGTGCTGTCGCACCGCATCGTGGAGCGCATGGCGGCCCTGCGCCGATCGTCGATGCCCTTTCTGCTGCCCGACGGCAAGTCGCAGGTGAGCGTGCGCTACGACGGCACCACCCCCGTTGGCGTGGAGGCCGTGGTGGTGTCGAGCCAGCACAAGCCGGACGCCTCGCAGGTTCTACTGCACGACGAGATCACCCGCGAGGTCGTGAAGCCGGTGCTCGAGGACTTCGGCGTGTGGAATGACGGCATCACCTTCTACATAAACCCGACGGGGCGATTCGTGGTGGGTGGCCCCATGGGCGACGTCGGCCTGACCGGCCGCAAGATCATCGTTGATACCTATGGCGGCATGTCGCGCCACGGCGGCGGCGCCTTCTCGGGGAAGGACCCCTCCAAGGTCGACCGCTCCGCCGCGTACGCCGCGCGCTGGGTGGCCAAGAACGTCGTGGCCGCGGGCTTCGCCAACCGCGCCGAGGTGCAGGTGGCCTACGCCATCGGCGTCGCGCACCCGGTGTCGGTGAACGTGCAGACCTTCGGCACGGGCACCCGGCCCGACGAGGAGATCCTCAAGTGGATCGGCGAGAAGTTCGACCTGCGCCCGGCCGCCATCATCGACCACCTCGACCTGCGCCGGCCGATTTACCAGAAGACCGCCGCATACGGTCACTTCGGGCGCACCGAGCCCGAGTTCACCTGGGAGAACACGGCCATCGGGGACGAGCAGGCTGGCTGATCCGGCGAACGGGGGGGCGGCCGCGCAGGTCGTCCCCCTCGTCGCCGCCCGCGCCCTCGACAGGGCGCTCGACTACGCCGTGCCCGCGCACCTGCACGCGCGGGCCGTCCCCGGCGCGCTCGTGGCCGTGCGCCTCGGTCGCCGGGCGCTGCTGGGCGTGGTGGTGGGGCGTGATCCCCCCACGCACGAGGGCACGCTGCTGCCGGTGGCGGGCGTGGTGGACGCCCCGGCGGTGCCGCCCGACCTGATCGCCCTGGCCCGATGGGTCGCCTCCCGCACGCTCACGCCGCTAGGTGCCTGCCTGCGCCTGGTGCTGCCACCGGGATCGGAGGGGGCGCTCCGCCGCGGCCCGGACGGCACGTGGCGCCTGGGCGCGCCCGCCGGCCAGGGTCGCGAGCGCATCGTGGCCCGCGCGGTGGATGGCGCTGCCGACCCGGGGGGTCGCAAGGGGGCGGTGCTGGCCGAGCTGCGATCGGCCGGGGGCACGCTGCCGGCCGCCGACCTGGTGCGCATCGCGGGCACCACCATGCCCACGCTGCGCCGCATGGCCGACGACGGCGTGATCACCCTCGATGCCGAGAGGGCCGACGCGAGCGGGCTCAACTGGTTCGGCGCGCCGCCGCCTCCCGACGCGCCGCCCGACCTCACGACCGAGCAGCAGGCCGCCGTGACGCGCATCACCGCACGTCTGGGATCGGGCCAGGGCGATGCCCTGCTGCTGCACGGGGTCACCGGCTCGGGCAAGACCGAGGTATACCTGCGGGCCATCGCCCGGGCACGCGAGCTGGGTCTCGGCTCGCTGGTGCTGGTGCCCGAGATCGCGCTCACCCCGCAGTTCCTCGGCCGGCTGCGCGCGCGCCTAGGCGACCGGGTGGCGGTGTGGCACTCCGCGCTGGCCGCGGCCGAGCGCGCCGCGGAGTACCGGCGCATCGCAGCGGGCGACGCCGATGTGGTGCTGGGCGCGCGCAGCGCGGTGTTCGCGCCGATACCGCGCCTCGGCCTGGTGGTGGTGGACGAGGAGCACGACTCCTCGTACAAGCAGGACGCCACGCCGCGCTACGACGCCCGGCAGGTGGCGTATCGCCGGGCCGTCGACTGCGGGGCGGTGCTGGTGTACGGCAGCGCCACGCCGCGGCCCGAGGCCTGGCATGCGCTCGAGCACGTGACGCTTGCCTGCCGTGCTGACGGCGCGGACATGCCGCCCGTCCGGGTGGTGGACATGCGCACGCAGCCGGCGGGCCCGGTGTCGCGGCCGCTGGCCAAGGCGCTCCAGGAGGCGGGCGAGCGCGGCGAGAAGGCGATCATCCTGCTCAACCGCCGCGGCTTCTCGCGCACCACGCTTTGCCGCTCGTGCGGGTGGATCGCCCGCTGTCCCGACTGCGATGTGCCCATGGTGCTGCACCGGGAGGGCGATGACGACCGGCTGGTGTGCCACCACTGCGGCCTGGAGAGCGCTCCGCCCACCACCTGCCCGTCGTGCCGGTCGGTGGACGTGGGGCGGCAGGGGTCGGGCACCCAGGCGCTGGAGGACGCCCTGGCGCGCATCGTCCCCGACACGCGCCTCGTGCGCTTGGACGCCGACAACGTGGCGCGGCGCGGCGGCATCGTGGGCCTGCTCGATGAGTTCTCGCGACCCGGCCCGGCGATCCTGCTGGGCACGCAGATGGTGGCCAAGGGGCATGACCTTCCGGCCGTCACGGTGGCGGCCATCCTCGATGCCGACGCCGCCCTGCAGCGCGCGGACTTCCGCGCCGAGGAGCGCGCGTTCTCGCTCATCGTGCAGCTGGCCGGGCGCGCGGGCCGCCGCAGGGGCGAGCACTCCACCGTGGTGGTGCAGGCCTGGGAGCCCGCCGCCCGCGCCGTGCAGCTGGGCGCCCGGCACGCGGTGGAGGAGTTCCTGGGCGGCGAGGTGCAGCGGCGCGAGGCGCGCGGCATGCCGCCGCACGGGCACCTGCTGCGCGTGGTCGTGGAGGGGGAGTCGAGGCAGCGGGTGGCCGAGGTGGCCGACGAGATGGCCGAGGCGCTCGCGCAGGCCGACCCGTCCATCGCCGTGCGCGGCCCCTCGCGCCTGCACCGGCTGCGCGGGCGCAGCCGCCGGGCGATCCTGCTGCAGGCCAGGCGGTCGTCGTCGCTCACCGCGGCCACGCGGCACGTGCTCGACGCCCCGGGCGGCCCTGCATCGCGAACCGGCGTGCGCATCGGGGTGGACGTCGACCCGCAGGACACCTGAAAACGGCCCCGCCTTACCGCTACCCTGCCCCCGGCAAAACCACCTACACGAGGACCTTCCGATGCCTGCCCCGCGAATCTTCGCGTCCCAGTCCGGGCCCCGCGCACAGTGGACCCACGTCCTGGCGTCCGTACTCGCCCTGTGCGGCACCGACCACCGCACCGCGCTCATGCGAGAGTTCCTCGACGAGGACATCGAGGGCGTCGACACGGCCATCGTGCGCGAGTTCGTGCCGGCCGGTGACGACGTCATCGACATCGTGGTGCAGCACCGCGACAGGGCCTGGGCGCTGGTCATCCAGACGTCGCTGACGTTCCAGGGCGACCTATCCGACCGCCTGGTGCTCGCCGCGGGGGCCATGTCGGGCTACGGTCGCATCATCGTGATGGGCATCACCGCCGACCGCAAGCCCGGCCCCTACATGGACGCCGTCGCCGGCCCCGGCGCCGAGACGCGCTACTGCTCGTGGCTGCGCGTGCGCGACTGGGTACAGGAGCGCCCGGAGCGCGGGAGGGCCGAGGGCGTGGACCTCGCCGTGCTGCAGCAGGCCGAGTACTTCCTCACGCCCAACGTAGCCGAGCTCTACCGCCTCGAGGACATCGTGCCCACCGTGCCGCCCGAGGCCCGCGAGGCCGTCACCGCGGCCTTCTTCGGGCTCAACGACCTCTCGCCGGCCCCGCGCATCGATCAGGCGCCCGACGGCGCCACGGCGATCTTCCCGCGCACCGGCGACACCAAGGCCGAGCTGATCATCCGCGGTGGGTCGGCCCGCCTGGTGCTCGAGGGCCGGGGCGACGTGGCCATCGGGTCGGACGCCGACTGGGACGCCGCCGCATCGGGCTCCCTGGCGGTGGCCCGGCGCATCCTCCCGAGGAAGAGGTAGCCATCACGGCCGGCGCGGGCGCCACTCAGGGCATCGTCGCCGGCCGGTGGGCCGTCGGCGAGCCCATCGCCCGCGGCGGCCAGGCCACCGTGCACCGCGCCACCCATGTGTCGCTGGGGCGCGAGGTGGCGATAAAGCTCTTCCACCCGCATGTGTGGGACGACCCGGCGTTCCGCATGCGCTTCCGCAGGGAGTGCGAGGCGCTCACCGCGCTGGATCACCCCAACGTGATCCCCGTCCTCGATTTCGGCGAGTCGGACGGCACCGGCTGGATCGTCATGCACCTCGCGCGTGGCGGCACGCTGGCTGATCGGCTGGCGCAGGGGCCGCTGCATCCCGATGGGGCACTGGCGATATTGCGGCAGGTGGCGTCGGCTCTTGACGCCGCCCACGCCGAGGGGCGCCTGCACCGCGACGTGAAGCCCGAGAACGTGCTGCTGGAGCCCGACGGCCACGCATGGCTCGCCGACTTCGGCGTGGCCCGCGCGGTGGGCAGCACCACGACGGTGCCCGGCCAGATGATCGGCACGGCTGCATACATGGCGCCGGAGGTGATCGGCGGGGGCCGCGCCCGTCCCGCAGCCGACCTGTACGCGTTCACCTGCATGGCCTTCGAGTGCCTCACGGGCCGTCGGCCGTTCCCCGATGGCGAGGTGGGCACGGTGCTGTTCGCGCACCTCGAGCGCATCCCGCCGCGCGCGCGGTCGATACGCCCCGACCTTCCCCGCCGCGCCGAGAAGGCGCTGCAGGCGGGCCTGGCCAAGGACCCCCGCGATCGTCCGCGCAGCGCCACCGCGCTGGTGGATGCCCTGGATTCCGCGATGCCGCGCCCCGACTCCACCATGCCCTATGGGGCGGTGGGGTCATCGCCCGCGGCGCGCCGGGGAATGGGGTTCGCCTCGCTGGCGGCGGCATCGGTGCTGCTGGTCGGTGGAGCGGTGGGCGCCTTCGCGCTGATGAGCGCATCGGGCCCCGAGGCCACGACGGCCCCGGCGCGCCCGCCGCTGGCGGCGATCCCCACGCCCGACGGCGAGGTGGCTGGCAGCGAGGCCCCGCGCGGCGCGGTGCCGGGCGCCACCGCGGCAGATCGCGTGGCGGCGACCTCGCTGGACGACGCCAGCGCGTTCGCGGTGAATGCAGGCACCGGCCGAACCGCAGCAGGAATCGCAGCGGCAACCGTGGCAGCGCTCGAAGGTCGCGGCCTCGATGTGATCGAGGTTGACCTTAAGGGCGGCGGCACGGCGGCGATCGCCCGCGCGAAGGGCGACTTCCTGCAGTTGGGTGACACCTGGGCTATCGCCCAGGTGCCGGGCGCGCAAGCGGGATCCCCCGACCGCGTCTTGGTGTTGAGAGGCACCAACGCAGCCCCTGCCAGGTATGCGGACGCGATCTCGGCGTCCCGCCCGGCCTCGCTGCTCGCCCCGAGCTAGGGCCCGAACCTCCGGGAACCGGGGAGAGCCGCGGCGTGCCCCCGTGTCCAGCCAAGCCCGGGGCACGTATGCAGCCAGTTGCGGGCCTTGTGGGGCCCACCGAGCAACCTCGGCTCGGTGGTAGCCTGAAGCCATGTCGCGACGCTCCTTCGAGGACCCCGAGCGCGAGGCCGCACGGCTTGCAGCGCTGGAATTCATCCGCCAGTACGGCGACCCCGTGCTGCGCACGCCCGCCGATCGCGTAGAGGTGTTTGACGAGGCGCTGGTGGCCGAGGTGCACGAGATGGTGCGCCTGATGGACGACGGCCGCGGGGTGGGCCTGGCGGCGCCGCAGCTTGGGCGCCTGCGGCGACTCATCGTGGTGCAGCCGTATGAGGACGAGCCCGCGCACGCGCTGGTGAATCCCGAGATCATCAGCCGCAGCGACGAGGAGGACATCGCGATCGAGGGATGCCTCTCGATCGGCGAGGTGAACGTGGACGTCTCACGGGCGGTGGAGATCCGCATCAGGGCGCAGGACCTCAACGGCACCGAGTTCGAGGCCGATCTGGAAGGATTCGCCGCGCGCGTGGTGCAGCACGAGATCGACCACCTCGACGGGATTCTCATGCTCGACCGCGCCACGCCCGAGGACCGCCGGGCCGCCCTCGCCGAGCTGCGCGAGTCGCTGCTCCCGAGCGCCTAGCGCCCGTTCCCATGAGGGTCATGTTCGCCGGCAGCCCCGCGCCCGCCGTGCCGGTGCTGAGGGCGCTCCTCGACTCGCCCCACGAGGTGGTGCTGGCGATCACCCGCGAGGATCGCCCGCGCGGCCGCGGACGCACCCCGGCGCCCACGCCGGTGGGCGAGGCCGCGGATGCGGCCGGCATCGCCACCCTCAAGCCCGCCAGCATCAACGCCCCGGAGGCGCTCGAGGTAATGCGCCAAGCCGATGCCGGGGCCCTGGTGGTGGCCGCGTTCGGGCAGATCCTCAAGGATGACGTGCTGGATGGCTGGCCCTGCGTGAACGTCCACTACTCGCTGCTGCCGCTGTACCGCGGCGCAGCGCCCGTGGAGCGCCAGCTCATGGACGGAGTGGAGCAGACCGGCACCACGATCATGCTGATGGACGCCGGCCTCGACACCGGGCCGATCATCGAGGCCGTGCCCGTGGCGCTCGCCCGCGACGACGATGCCGGGGCGCTGCTGATGAAGATGGCCGGGGCGTCCGGCCCCGCGGTGGTGCGGGCGCTCGATGCCATCGAGGCGGGCACCCTCGTGAGCACGCCGCAGCCGGGCGAGGGATCGTCGCTGGCGCCGAAGATCACCGATGAGGATCGCCCCATCAAGCCGTCGCGCACGGCCGTGGAGATCCGCGACCAGGTGCGCGCCCTCTCGCCGCACATCGGCGCCACGCTGGGCATCGACGGCCAGCAGTTCAAGGTGTGGACGGTGAAGCCCACCAATGCGGCGGCGGTGCCCGGGCTGGTGCGCGACTCCGGCCGGCTGGTGCTGGGAACGGCATCGGGAGGCCTGGAGATCGTGGAGCTGCAGCCGCCCGGCAAGGCCCGCATGCATGCCGACGCCTTCCTGAGGGGGTATCGCGGTGAGCTCGCGCTCACGTCCGCGTAACCCGCGCGCGCCGCGCGCCCAGGCATCGCCCGCCCGGCGCATCGCGCTCGGGGTGCTGCGCCGCGTGGACGATGGCGCGTATGCCGACCGGGCGCTCACGGCCGAGTGTGCCCGCGCACGGGTGAACCCCCGCGACCGCCAGCAGGCGCAGCGCCTCGCCTACGGCGCGGTGCAGATGCGGCGCCTTCTCGACTGGCTCATCGACGGAGTGGCCGAAAGGCCCGATCGCATCGAGCCCGAGGTGCGCGACGTGCTGCGCCTGGGCGCCTACGAGATCATCTCGTCCGACGGCACCCCCGACTTCGCGGCCGTCAACGAGGCGGCCACGCTCGCGCGGTCGCTTCCCGGCCCGCGCGGCAAGGAGTCTGCGCGCGCGGGCCTGGTCAACGCGATCCTGAGGCGCATCGCCGATGACAGCAAGGCGCGCATCGCGGCCATCGACCCCGCGGACACCGCACTGCGCCACTCATTCCCGGACTGGATCGCCCGGGGGCTCGTGGAGTCGCTTGGCCCGGCGGATGCCGAGGCCGTGATGGCGGCCGCCAACGTGGCGCCCGAATCGGCCGTGCGCTGCAACACCCTGCGCGGGCCGCGCGAGGACATCGAGGCGGAGCTCCCGCCCTGGCTGCCTGACCCGCTCATCCCCGAGGCCATGGTGCTGCAGGCGCCGTTCGCGCTCGAGGACTGCACGGCATGGGCGGAGGGCCGGGTGATGGCCCAGAGCCGGGCGTCGATGATCCCCGCGCGGGCGCTCATGCCCCAGCCGGGCGAGCGGGTGCTCGACCTCTGCGCGGCGCCGGGCGCCAAGGCGACCCAGTTGGCGGCGTTGGCCGGTGGCGAGGCCGATATCGTGGCGGTGGAGCTCCACCCCGCCCGGGCCCGGGCGCTGCGGGACACCGCACGGCGCATGGGCGCCACGATGACCGTGGTGGAGGGCGACGGCCGCGAGGTCGCGCTGCCGGGCGGGCCATTCGACGCCGTGCTCGTGGACGCCCCCTGCACGGGTACCGGTGTGCTGGCGTCCCGCCCCGACGCCCGCTGGCGCCGGCGCGAGGAGGCCCTGGCCCCGCTGGTGGAGATACAGCGGGGGCTGCTGGCGCGGGCGCTCGAGGTGGTGCGCCCCGGCGGGCGGTTGGTGTACTCCACCTGCAGCCTCCTGCGGCAGGAGGATGAGGACGTGGTGCAGGCGTCCGGCGCCGAGGTGGATGACCTCTCGGGCGAGTTCCCGCACATGGCATCGCCGCACCTGCCGGGCGCGCTTCGCCTGCTGCCCCACGTACACGGCACCGATGGCTTCTTCGTGGCCAGGCTCCGGGGCCGATAACCTGCCGCCGATGCCCGAGACGCCCGCCACTCCCGCGGTGTGCCCCTCGTTGATGTCCGCAGACCCCCTGCGGCTCGGCGAACAGCTGTCCGCGCTGCTCGAGGCCGGCGCGCGGGTGTTCCACGTGGACGTCATGGACGGCCGCTTCGTGCCCAACCTCATGCTCGGCACCGGGACCACCCGGGGCGTCGCGTCGCTGGTGCGCCCGCGCGGCGGGCTGGTGGACGTGCACCTCATGGTCGAGGCCCCCCGCGAGGCCATCGGGTGGTACGCCCCGCACGCCGACATGGTGAGCGTGCACGTGGAGGCCGACCCGCATCCGCACCAGCTGCTCGGCGAGATCCGCGAGGCCGGGTGCCTGGCGGGGCTGGCGATCAACCCGGGAACGCCGCTCGAGGTGGTGGCGCCGCTGGTGGACCGCCTCGACTACGTCAACTGCATGGGCGTGAACCCCGGGTTCAGCGGCCAGTCGTTCATCCCCGAGACCCTCGGGCGGCTCGGCGCGCTGCGCGACATGCTGCCGCCGCGCGCGGCGGTGCAGGTGGATGGCGGCATCGGCCCGGCGAACATCGCGGATGCCCGGGCGTCGGGCGCCGACCTGCTGGTGTCCGCGTCGGCCATCTTCGGGGCCGACGACCCGGTGGCCTCCTACGACGACCTCGCGGAGCGGGTCGCATCGGCGTGAGCCCTCCCGGGCGTCCCAGCACCGCCGAGCGCACCCAGCTCATCCGCGCGTGCGAGCTCGCGCAGCGGGCGCGCGGGCACGTGAGCCCCAATCCGTCGGTGGGCGCGGTGATCATCCGGGGCGATGAGGTGGTGGGGGAGGGCTGGCACGACGGTCCCGGCCTGCCGCACGCCGAGCCCGTGGCCATCGCCGCCGCCGGTGATGCCGCCCGCGGCGCCACGCTGGTGTGCACGCTCGAGCCCTGCAGCCACACCGGCCGCACCGGGCCCTGCACGCAGGCCATCATCGACGCCGGCATCGCGCGGGTGGTGGTGGGTGCGCTCGACCCCCTCGAGAGGACCCGCGGTGAGGGCGTGCGGGTGCTGCAGGACGCCGGCATCGAGGTGGCGGTGGCCGATGGTGAGGACGCGGTGCGCGCCCGCGAGGCGGCGTCGGCGTTCCTCACATGGGCGGCCACGGGGCGTCCCGAGGTGCTGCTGAAGATGGCCGCCTCGCTCGACGGCCGCGTGGCCACGCGCACGGGCAACACGCGGTGGATTTCGGGCCCCGAGGCCCGGGCCCTGGTGCACCGCTGGCGCGCCGAGAGCGACGCCGTTGCGGTGGGCATCGGCACCGCCGTGGCCGACGACCCCATGCTCACCGCGCGGGACGTCCCGGTGCCGGGCGGCCGCGTGGCGCTGCGCGTGGTGCTCGACCCCCACGCGCGGCTGTCAACGGATTGCGCGCTGCTCGCGAGCACCCACGAGGCCCCGCTACTGGTGGTGGCCGGGCCGGCGGCTGATGCCGGGCGGGTTGATGCCCTGCGCGCCGCCGGGGCAGAGGTGGACCTGACCGACGCCGACCACGGAGCCGACTACCTGGCGCAGGCGCTCGACGCCCTGGGTCGTCGCGACGTGCAGTCGGTGCTGGTGGAGGGCGGCCCCACGATTGCCGGGGCCATGCTCGATGCCCACCTGGTCGACGTGCTGGCCTGGGTGGTGGCGCCCATGGTGATCGGTGGCGACGGGGCGCCCATGGCCGCGCGCGGCCATGGCGCCGACCAGATCGCCGATGCCCCGCGCATCCGCTCGCCACGCGTGGAGCGCCTCGGCGATGATGTACTGGTGATGGGCCGGTTGCGGCCCGTTCCCGGGGAGGGCTGATCGGGTGTTCACGGGTCTGGTGGAGGAGATGGGCACGGTGCGCGAGCGCACCCCCAGCGCTGCGGGCGCTCGGCTGGTGATCGGCTGCGACGCCGTGCGTGACGGCCTCGCCATCGGCGACTCGGTATCGGTGAACGGCGCGTGCCTCACCGTGGTGGAGATGGGCGACGACTGGTTCGCCGTCGACTGCGTGGAGGAGACCCTGCGCCGGACCTCGGTGGGTGACCGCGAGCCCGGCGACCGGGTGAACCTCGAGCGCGCGATGCGCGTGGGAGACCGCCTCGGCGGCCACATCGTGCAGGGGCACGTGGACGGCACCGGCACCGTGAGCGGCACCACGCCCGAGGGCGATGGGGTGATGATGTCGGTGGCCGCCCCGGATGAGGTGCTGCGCTACGTGGTGGAGAAGGGCAGCATCACCGTGGATGGCGTGAGCCTCACGGTGGCCACGCGCGATTCCGGAGGATTCACCATCGCCCTGATTCCGCACACCATGGAGATGACCACCCTCGGCCCGCAGGCCGTGGGCCGAAGAGTCAACCTCGAGGCCGACGTGGTGGCAAAGTACGTGGAGGCGCTCGTGCGCCCGCACATCGATGGGGGAGGACCCTCCTGAGCACCACCACCACGCCGTTCTCCTCGATCGAGGAGGCCATCGAGGACATCCGCGCCGGCCGCATGGTCGTGGTGGTCGACTCCGAGGACCGCGAGAACGAGGGCGATCTGGTGATCGCGGGGCAGTTCGCCACTCCCGACGCGGTGAATTTCATGATCACTCATGGTCGTGGGCTGGTGTGCCTGGCGCTCACCGAGGAGCGCTGCGAGCAGTTGGGCCTGATGCAGCAGGTGAAGCGCAATGAGACGCCGCTGGGCACCGCGTTCACCGAGAGCATCGAGGCCCGCGAGGGCATCACGACCGGCATCAGCGCGCCCGATCGATCGCGCACGATCATGGTGGCCATCGACCCGGATTCTGCGGCCGGCGACCTCGTGAAGCCCGGCCATGTCTTTCCGTTGCGGGCGAAGGCCGGTGGCGTGCTCGAGCGGGCGGGCCACACCGAGGCGGCGGTCGACCTTGCGCGCATGGCGGGCCTGATCCCCTCCGGTGTCATCTGCGAGATCATGAAGGACGACGGCGAGATGGCCCGGGTGGACGACCTCATCGGCTACGCCCGGCAGCACGGGCTGAAGATGGTCACCATCACCGACCTCATCGAGCACCGCCGTCGTACCGAGCGGCTCATCGAGCGCGGCGCGGCCGTGCCGCTGCCCACCGAGTTCGGCGAGTTCACGGCCGTGGGCTACACCTCATCGGTGGACGGCAAGCACCACATGGCCCTGGTGAAGGGCGACGTCGCGGGCAAGCAGGACGTCCTGGTGCGCGTGCACTCCGAGTGCATGACCGGCGACGTGTTCGGGTCGCTGCGCTGCGACTGCGGCGACCAGCTGCATGCCGCGCTGCGGATGATCGAGGCCGAGGGCCAGGGCGTGCTGCTGTACATCGCACAGGAGGGCCGCGGCATCGGCCTCATCAACAAGCTCCGCGCCTACGAGCTGCAGGACGCCGGCCGCGACACCGTGGAGGCCAACATCGAGCTGGGCTTCCCGGCCGACCTGCGTGACTACGGCATCGGGGCGCAGATCCTCGTCGACCTGGGGCTCAGCACCATCCGGCAGCTCACCAACAACCCCAAGAAGATCGTGGGGCTCGAGGGCTACGGCCTCAAGGTGGTGGAGCGGGTGCCCATCGAGGTGGAGCCCGGCGACCACAACGCGCGCTACCTGCAGACCAAGCGCGACAAGATGGGCCACATCCTGCACCACAACGGGCTCGACTTGGAAAATCCCCAGTAAGGAAGCCATATTCTCTGCCTGCGTTGTCGGTACACCAATGCCGAGAAAATGCGTCAACGAGCGGTCTTTGTGGGCAACGTGTATCGACAGAGGGAGCACCTACACATTGCGACCCCAACTGCGTGGCCGCGCCGCTGGTGGTGCGAGGCCCGTGGCGGTAGCCTTGCCAGAGCGCTACCCCACGAAAGGACCTCCTATGAACCGTCGCTCCATCATGAGCGCGGCCGCCACCGCAGGGGTCGTGGCCGCAGCGGTGGCCATCGCCGGCCCCGCCTCTGCCGGCATCACGTCCGGCACCTGCACCCCTGCGCAGCTCGGCAATGCCTCGGTCAGCACGTACGCGATCCCCACGTTCGGGAATGACCCGTTCCTCGTGGCAAGCACCGGCAGCGGCGCCACCGGATCGCTGGTGTTCACGGCGCGCGGCGGCAACAGCGTGCAGCGCTACACCCCGGCCACCAATGCCTTCTCGGTGCTCACCACCACCAACGTGCAGTCGCCCCAGGGCATCGCCGTTGCCGCTGATGGCAGCACGTGGTTCACCAACGGTGGCCAGGCGGCGAACAGCATCGGGAAGATCGCCGCCAATGGCACGGCCGCCAGTTATGCGATCCCCACGGCCAACGCGAACCCCTGGGGCATCACCCAGGGCAGCGACGGCAACATGTGGTTCACCGAGTACAACGCCAGCAAGGTGGGTCGCATCACCCCGGCCGGCGTGATCACGGAGTTCCCCTCGCCCGTGCAGACCCCGCTGCAGATCGTGTCGGGCAGCGACGGCCGCCTGTGGACCGGCGACTTCGAGGGCAACAGCATCGCCGCCACGTCCACCTCGGGCGCGTTCCAGATCTACAACCTCGACAACGACGTCCAGCTCAACGGCATGACGGTGGGGCCGGACGGCAACGTGTGGTTCCTCGACCAGCAGTACTCCAACCCGGCCGTCGGCGTGATCACGCCGCTGGGTATCTCCCGGGAGTTCCCGATCGGGGTGGCCAACGCCGCGCCCGCGCAGATCACCCCGGGCCCCGCCGGGTCGAACACCCTGTGGTTCACGCAGGGCAACGGCAACATCGGCAAGGTCACCACGGCGGGCGTGGTCACCTCGTACCCGGCCACCAGCACGCAGGCGAACCCGAACGGCATCGTCACGGGTCCCGACGGCGCGCTGTGGTTCACCGAGGGCGGCTGCTCGGCGCTGGGGCGCATCACCACCGCACCGCGCGTGTTCGGCACGATGAATTCGCGCCCCAGCACCATGCGCCGCGGCAAGACCTACACCATCAAGGCGAACCTCAGCGCCAAGGGCAAGGTGCAGGTGCGCATCGTCGGCAACGGCAAGAGCCGCGTGCTGGTGAATGCCACGGGCAAGAAGGGCGTCACCAACGTGAAGGTGACCGTGCCCAAGAGCCTGCCGAAGGCGTTCCTCGGCAAGGTGACCCTGGTGATGAACTCCTGGCCGGGCAGCACGGCCAACAAGGCTGCGCAGACCGCGCCCGTCACGGTCAAGTAGCGCGCACGCGCCCTAGCTGATCCGCACCGCCGTGCCGTCCGTGGTCACCGCGACCGCGGCGGCACGGTGGCGGGCCAGCAAGGGGGCCTTCAGCGCCTTCGTGCTGTGCGCGGCATGGGTGTCGTTGTTCGAGGTGCTGGCCCCGCCCATCGCCGTGGTGGCGGCGCTGGCGTGGGGGAGTCCACCGTCGGCGCGTGGCAGGCCCTCGGCATCGTGCTGCTGCTGGTCGGCATCGCCCTCGGCGCACGCCCTCCGGTTACCATGGGAAGAGGTCCCTCGCGGGCGGCGCGGATCCGGGGATTCCCTAGCCAAGGGGAATGCGCACCGGCACGCCGCCGATGGATCCCGTGTACGCGCGCTCGCCGCGGCGGGCCAGGTGCAACGTGCCGTCCCATGCGCCGGGGCCGTTCACCCGTACTGACCCCTGGAAGCTCCGTCCGTTGAACCGCAGCGTGCCCGTGATGGACACCCCTCGCACGGCGCTGAAGCGCGAGTAGACGATCTGAGGGCCGAAGGAACCGAGCTGGCGGGCGGTGCCGCCGCGGATGCCCGGCAGCCTGTCGAGCCCCGCCCCGGCGGCGGCGTCCATGGCATCCACGCCATCGCGCACGGCCATGCGGGCGGCGTGCGCCACGCGCCCGGCGGTGCCGCGCGCGCCGCTCGGGGCCACCGCGGCGAGGCCGGCCGGGGGCGCCTGAACGGGCCATGGGGTGGGGGACTCCCGATTGCAGGCGGCGGTGGACACGCGCCGGCCTGCGAGAAGGTTGGCCAGTTGGTTGTCGGCGCAGGTGGTGCTGCCGAGCACCGAGTGCCCTGCGCCGGGTACCTGCAGCAGGAACGACCCGGGCGCCCGGGCGGCCACGGCCTGCGCCGACGCCGTGGGCGTGCGCATGTCCTGTCCGCCGGCGAGGAGCAGCGTGGGCACCTGGGGGAGTGGTCCGGGCTGCAGGGGGTCGGTGGCGGCCTCCGGCCACGCCGTGCAGCCGTTGGCGGTGGAGTCGGGAAGCGCATTGGCGGCGCTGAAGGGCGCGAATGCCGCGGCATTGGCATCGGCGTTGGCCTGGGCCAGCGCCGGCCGCTGGTCGAGCGGCGTGGCCGAGGTCCAGGGGACCCGGCTGTCCTCGCAGGTGGTGGCCCAGAACAGGGCGGAAGAGATCTCGGTGGGCGGCGGGGGCGCGCCGCTGCTCGCGGCGATGGTGAGGATGCGCATCAGGGGCGACGCGTCACCCGAGGCCGCCGCCCGCGCGGCGCCCGGCCACAGCCGGCGCAGCCCGATGTCCAGGTCGCCGGCGGCGAGCAGGGCCGGCAGGTCGCCCTGGTTGCCGGGGCCGCCGATGCTCGACCGCACCACCGACCCCGACAGCGTGGTGCGGCGCCCGTGCAGCGCCGTCGATGCCGTGCGCGCCAGCAGGGTGGTCAGGTCTGCCACGGGATCGCTGGTGATGTCCCGGCACCGCCTGCCGGCGCAAAGCGCGGGCAGCACGGCGTTGGCCGATGCGAAGAAGGGCGCGTCGAGGCCGTTGAAGGTGGCGGGGTCCACCACGGAGTCGAGCACGAGGTGACTCACGCGGGTGGGGAACATCTGCGCGTAGTACTGGGCCACATAGGTGCCGTACGACACCCCGCCGAGCGCGAACGACTCCAGCCCGAGCCCCGCGCGCAGGTCATTGATGTCGAGGGCGCTCTCGCGCGACCCGTAGAACGCCCGGTTGGGGCCCACCTGCTCTGCGCACTTCCCCACGGCGGCGGGGGTCTCGCTCGCGCCCCGGGCGTCGAGAGCTCTGCAGCGAAGCGCGGCCCTGCCCGTGCCGCGCTGGTCGAACATCACGTAGTCCCAGCCGGGGATGGCCATGGCCACCGGGTCCTCCGGGCTCACCGGCGTGCCGGCCTGCCCGGGCCCACCCGCCAGCAGCACGAACGTGCCCCTGCGCGCAGAGCGCGCGGGCAGGCGTTCCACGTGCAGCGACAGCGTGCCCTTCGCGGGATCCGCCCGGTCGAGTGGCACCACCAGAGTGCCGCACTGCACCGCCGGGCGACCGGGGCACCTGGTGAAGTCCATCGGCGCCGCCGCGGCAGTGCCCGCCAGCACGGTGGCCATCGCCGTGGTGGCGAGGGCGATCAGCATGCACAGGCGGGTCACCGGGCGAGTGTGTCACACCGCATGCCCCGCACCCTGGGCGCGAGGCATGCGCCGCGAGGGGTCCCGGGCGGCCGGGGCGCCGCGTACCCTGTCTGTTGATGGCACGCACTGATCCCGCTCCGCCCGCCGAGACCCTGGCGGTGGATGACATCCGCATCGCCGCCGTGGTGGCGGGTTTCCATCGCGCGGTGGCCGAGTCGCTGCTGGATGGCGCGATCCTTCGACTGGGCGAGAGCGGCCTGGCCGCCGACCGGGTGGATGTGCACTGGATCCCGGGCGCGTATGAGGCGCCGGCCGCCGCGGCGGCGCTGGCCGCCACAGGGCGCTACGCGGCCATCATGGCCCTCGGCGCGGTGATCCGCGGCGAGACCGCCCACTTCGAGTACGTGTGCGACGCCGCGGCCAGCGGCCTCATGCGCGTCTCGCTCGACACCGGCGTGCCGTGCGCCTTCGGAATCCTCACCTGCGACTCCACGGCGCAGGCCGAGGCACGGGCCGGCGGCGACAAGGGTAATAAGGGCGACGAGGCCGCGGACGCGGTCGTGGCCATGATCAACCTGCTGGCATCCGCCCGGGCGATGGGCCCGGGAGGGGCGAGCCGGTCCTAGGCGCCGGAGACGGCCTTCTGCACCTTGCCGGCCTTCAGGCAGCGGGTGCAGACGTACGCGCGGGTGGGCGTGCCGTTCACGACGATGCGCACCTTCTGGAGGTTCGGGTCGAAGCGACGGGCCGTCGCGCGCATCGAGTGGCTGCGATTGTTCCCGAAGGCGGGACCCTTACCGCAGGACGTGCAGACCTTCGCCATGTCTACCGGATACCTCGAGTAGGAGAAACGGAGCGGCACCGGGTACCGCGGCCCCGGCACGATGCCACAACCCGGCCCGGGTTGCCAGCGTGAGCGTGCCCGAGGGCGCATTGGGGCTGCGCAGGGCATCCGACGGCGTGGCCGCGCGCGCCCATCGGCCCGGGGCGGCGTGGTGGTGGGCGCCGGTGGATGAGCTGGCCGGCGTGGGCACCGCGACCTCGCAGCGCGCGGCCGCCATCGGCATCCGCAGTATCGGCGAGCTGGCGGAGCACCTGCCGGCGCGCTACCTGTCGTACGACGCGGCGCGGCCGATCTCGGGCCTCGCCGATGGGGAGGAGGCAACGCTCCGCGTGGTGCTGGATTCCATCGCCGTCGTGCCCACCCGCCGCCGCGGCCTGAGGATCGTGCGCGCGAAGGTCCACGACGACTCGGGCACGATCTCGGCCATGTGGTTCAACCAGGGATACCTGGCCGGTCTGCTGGCACCGGGTGATGAGCTGATGATCCGCGGGAAGGTGTCGCTCAAGCCGCAGCGCCAGGTGGCCGTGAAGGCCCACGAGGTGCTGGGCGGTGCCACGTCGGAGGGCCTGCACACCGAGGGCCTGGTGCCGGTGTACCCGGCCACCGAGGCGCTGCCCGCGCGCCGCCTGCGCGAGATGGTGGACTCGGCGCGGCCCTACCTGCGGGCCGCCCCGGAGATCCTGCCCTCGTGGATGCGCACCCGGCTGTCGCTGCCCACGCGGGCCGACGCGCTGGCCGCCATGCACTTCCCGCGCACGGCCCGCGAGCCGCGCGCCGCGCGCCGCCGGCTGGCGTTCGAGGAGCTGCTCGTGCTGCAACTCGGGCTCATCGCCGTGCGCCGGCACGAGGAGGTCGCGCGGCGTGCCCTGCCGCTCACGCCCACCGGCCAGCTGGCCGATCGCGTGCGCGACGGGCTGCCCTTCACGCTCACGACCGAGCAGGAGCGGGTGACCCGCCAGGTGTCCCGCGATATCCGGCGCGAGCGGCCCATGCGGCGGCTGCTCCAGGGCGAGGTGGGCGCGGGAAAGACGGTGGTCGCCGCCCTCGCCTGCGCCCAGGCCGTGGAGGCAGGGGCACAGGCGGCGATACTGGTGCCCACCGAGACTCTGGCCGAGCAGCACCTGCGCACGCTCGATTTTCTGCTCGCGCCCGCGGGCATCGTGCCGGTGCTGATCACCGGCAACGTGCCGCGCGCCGAGCGCGACCGACGGGAGATGGCGGTGGCCACCGGCACCGCGCAGGTGGTGGTGGGCACGCAGGCGCTGCTGGTGGGTGGGGTGTCGTTCCATCGCCTGGGGCTCGTGGTGGTGGACGAGCAGCACCGGTTCGGCGTGGAGCAGCGCCAGGCGTTGGCCGAGCGCGTGGGGTCGGGCGCCGATGCCGCGCATCTGCTCTACATGACCGCCACGCCGATCCCGCGCACGCTGGCGCTCACGGCGTACGGCGACCTGCGTGTGTCGGCGATCCGCGGGCGGCCGCCGGGGCGCCAGGAGATCGCCACGCGCTGGGTGCGCGAGCAGGAGCGCGAGGACGCCTACGAGGACGTGCGCGCCCAGTTGCGCCTGGGACGCCAGGCCTACGTGATCTGCCCGATGGTGGACCAGGGGGACGAGGGCACGGCGGCGCGCTCGGCGGTGGAGGAGGCCCGGCGCCTGGCCGAGGGCCCCTTTCGTGAGTTCAGGGTGGGCTTGGCCCACGGCGCGCAGAAGCCGGATGAGCGCCGCGCGGCCATGGCGGCATTCGCCGCGGGCGACACCGACCTGCTGGTGGCCACCACCGTGGTGGAGGTGGGCATCGACGTGCCCAACGCCACGGTGATGGTGGTGGAGGACGCCGACAGGTTCGGGCTGGCGCAGTTGCACCAGTTGCGCGGGCGTGTGGGACGCGGCGAGCACCCGGGCACGTGCCTGGTGTTCGCCGATCCTGCGGCAGAGGACGGCGTGCGCCGCCTGGAGGCCCTGGTGCAGACGAACGATGGGTTCCGGCTGGCGGACATCGACCTGGACATCCGCGGCGAGGGCAGCATCATGGGCCTCAGGCAATCGGGGCCCACCGACCTGCGCTTCGCGCGGCTCTCGCGCGACCGGCGGTCGCTGGCCGAGGCGCGGCGCATCGCCAAGGTCACGCTCGAGCGCGACCCCCGGCTCGAACAGCCCGAGCACGTGCTGCTGGGCCAGGCCGTGCGCGCGGCGTTCCCCGAGATGCCCCGGCTGCTCGACGCGTGAGGGTGATCGCCGGGGAGCTCGGGGGCCGCAGGCTCGTCGCCCCGCCGGGCACGGGAACCCGGCCGACGTCCGATCGCGTGAAGGAGGCCCTGTTCTCGATCGTCGGCCCCGTGGTCGGCGATCGCGTGCTCGATCTGTTCGCCGGTTCGGGGGCGCTGGCCATCGAGGCGCTCTCGCGCGGGGCGGCCACCGCCACCTGCGTGGACGACGATCGCGGCGCGGCCGAGGCCATCGCGGCCAACGCGTCGGTTCTGGGCCTCGGTGACCGCCTGCGCCTGGTGCGGCGCGGTTGGCGAGGGGCGCTGCAGGCCGCCGCCGAGGGCGGCGAGGTGTTCGACCTGGTGCTCGCCGACCCGCCCTACGACCTGCTGCCCGTGATCGTGGAGGAGATGGGGGAGGCCCTGGCCGAAGTGCTTGCCCCGGGGGCGATCGTGGTCATCGAGCACGCCCGGGGTGCGATTATGGGTTCCGGCGGGGTTCCGCGCATCGCCGTCGAACGTGAGGACACGCGAAGGTATGGGGATACGGAGATCACCGTGATCTGGACGCCGGGAGAAGGAACATGAGCACCGGAGGGCGAAACGCCCTATGCCCGGGTACCTACGACCCGGTCACGTACGGACATCTCGACATCATCGAGCGGGCATCGCGCCTGTTCGACGCGGTCGTGGTGGCCGTCGCCGAAGGATCGAACAGGAAGCAACCGCTTTTCACCGCGGACGAGCGAAAGACCATGGTGCGCACGAGCGTCGAGCATCTCGGGAATGTGGAGGTCACGGGCTTCAGTGAGCTGGTGACCTCGCACGCCCTCGCGGTGGGCGCCACGGCGATCCTGAAGGGCGTCCGCAACGCGGCCGACTTCGACTACGAGTCGCAGATGGCCCAGTTCAACCACCGGCTCGCACCTGAGGTCGAGACGGTTTTCCTGCCCGCATCGCCCGAGTGGGCATTCCTCAGTTCTTCCGGCGTCCGTGAGGCCGCCGCCTGGGGGGCTGACGTGAGCGGATGGGTTCCGCCGCATGTCGCCGAGGCCCTTCTCCACCGAACCGGCCCCACCGCCTGACAAAGGACGACCCCATGGATGTTCTCGCCCTCATCGACAAGTTGGACGACCTCGTGCACAACGCGCGCGCGGTGCCCCTGACGGACCAGGTGCGCATCGACCGCGAGGCCGTCTATGAGATCCTCGACCAGATGCGATCCACCCTGCCGGAGGAGATCAAGCAGGCGCGCTGGATCGTGAAGGAACGCCAGGAGATGCTGGCCGAGGCCAAGCGCGAGGCCGACCGCATCGTGGACGAGGCAAAGGAGAAGGCCGAGCGCCAGGCCTCGCAGCAGGAGGTCGTGAAGCTCGCCGATAAGCAGGCGGCAGACCTGCTCGACGAGGCCCGGCAGCGCGAGCGCGAGGTGCGCCTGGGCGCCGAGGACTACGCCGACGAGGTGCTCGGCACGCTCGAGGTCAACCTCGAGAAGTTCACCGCGGCGGTGCGCCGCGGGCGCGAGCGCCTGCAGGGCAAGTCGGAGGACCGCGCGAGCGACAGCCCGTTTGTCACCGACGATTCCGACGCGAACGACTACTAGGCCATGACGGTCGGGCACCGGGGCGTGCCGGAGGGGGTCGTCGACCT